>OGEN01000909.1_pt1 | contig 23882 bp, 17 predicted proteins | sample 1570671 | NCBI WGS metagenome assembly OGEN01 (sample SAMEA2582128, study PRJEB24529) | metagenome | biome: Human gut stool | place: China | collected 2011 | reverse complement strand
TGAAACACCTAAAGTATCAGCTGCCTCAACTCCTAATACATATCCTGTTGGTCAATGTACTTGGGGTGCTAAAATTCTTGCACCTTGGGCTGGAAACTACTGGGGTAATGGAGGTCAGTGGGCAGCAAGTGCTGCAGCAGCTGGATTCCGTACTGGTAGCCAACCACAAGTTGGAGCTATTGCATGTTGGAATGACGGTGGATATGGACACGTAGCGGTTGTTACAGCTGTTCAATCTACTACAAGTATCCAAGTATCTGAATCTAACTACTTAGGTATCCGTAGCATTGGGAACTACCGTGGATGGTTCAACCCAGTGAATGCACAAGGATCAGTTACTTATATCTATCCAAACTAAGAATTACATTGAAGTAGAACATTAGTTCTGCTTCTTTTTTTGAGAGAATTTAGGTAGTGATAGATTTTGTAATTTCCATAAATTAATATTTGAATATTTGCTTAAAAAGCGATAAAATGATTACAGGAGAAATTTGTGCTGACTGTACAATTTGGTTTTAGATTTTAGTGGAGGAAATCATGTCATTTTCTGATTTAATGCTCTTTGCCTTGTCGTCAAATCAAGAATTGGCTCAACGTGTGTCTCGTGAAATGGGACTACCGCTTGGAAAGTCAACGGTTCGTCAATTTTCTGATGGAGAAATTCAGGTTAATATTGAAGAATCAATCCGTGGGAAAGATGTTTATATTTTGCAATCCACTAGCTCGCCGGTTAACGATAATCTAATGGAAATTTTGATCATGGTAGATGCGTTGAAACGTGCTAGTGCGCAATCTATTAATGTGGTGATGCCGTATTACGGCTATGCTCGTCAAGACCGGAAAGCTCGAGCTCGTGAACCAATTACTTCTAAGTTGGTAGCCAATATGCTTGAGGTTGCTGGAGTTGATCGTCTGTTGACAATTGATTTGCACGCTGCTCAAATTCAAGGTTTCTTTGATATTCCTGTGGACCACTTGATGGGAGCTCCTTTAATTGCTGATTATTTCGAGCGCCGTGGTATGATTGGAAAAGACTATGTTGTTGTCAGTCCAGACCATGGTGGAGTAACCCGGGCACGTAAGTTAGCTGAATTTTTGAAGACGCCAATTGCTATTATCGACAAACGTCGGAGTGTTGATAAGATGAATACGAGTGAGGTCATGAACATCATTGGTAATGTTGAAGGTAAGACTTGTATTTTAATTGATGATATGATTGATACAGCAGGTACGATCTGCCACGCGGCTGATGCTCTTGCAGAAGCTGGTGCTGTTGAAGTCTATGCGAGCTGTACACACCCTGTCCTATCAGGGCCAGCAATGGAAAATATTCAAAAGTCAGCGATCAAGAAGCTGGTTGTCTTGGATACAATTTATTTACCAGAAGAGCGCTTGATTGATAAGATTGAACAAATTTCGATTGCGAAACTTCTTGCTGAGGCTATTATTCGTATCCATGAAAATCGGCCACTTTCACCTTTGTTTGAAATTGGAAATGCGAAGAAATCTTAAAAATAATGAAGAGGCTGGGGGACTAGTCTCTTTTTTAGGAAAGGAGATGTTATGAAAGTAGTAGAATGGTGGCAGAAACGGGAAAAAGAAAAGAAACAGAAAAAATTGCTCACTGCAGCACAAAAGTTAGAAGCTAAGGCGGATCCGAGTTTACCGAAGAAAAGATTACCAAAGAATGGCGCAGTGAAATAAACAAACTGAATATGAAAGAGATCATTGGGTGGTTTTTGAAAGAATGATAGTAAATATCATGGAACGATTCATGAAATTGTTTTGGATAGGGATTTGAAAGAATGAACAGGATGTAATATAAACAACCAAATACTTAGTGGAAATATTGATGTAAACTAGGATTTATCACTATTGTGATGCTGTAGGAAGTGTATTCGGAATGGCTCTCAAATCTTGTATGTTTTGCATTTAAATAAATAGAAAACTTAAACTTTTTTAAAAAAATAAGAAAAAAAGTCTTGACATAGGAAGAATATCCTAGTATACTAGTCATAGTTACGAAGTAACGATTAATTTTTGAAAAGAAAAAAGGAGATAAAACAATGAAAAAAGTTTTATTATCATCAGTAGCAGCTCTTGCAGTATTTGCTGCAGCAGCACCTGTATTTGCACAAGGTGAAAACCCAAGTGCATCTAACCAATTGATCCAAAAGAAATATGTTTCATGGCGTGATGCAGCAGATGAAGCTAACACTCAAGTAGCAGCTCATGAAGCAGAAATCAAAGAAGAAACTCTTCGTCAACCAGGCGTTGTAGCAGCACAACAAGCTCTTGATAAAGCTAATGCAATTGTTGGTCATGACCACGAACAAGCAGTAAAACGTGCTCAAGAAGACTATAACACTGCTTATAACGAAGCATACAACACAGTTCGCAACCGTTACATCCAAGTTCTTCAACAAAAATACATTGAAGCTGCTAAAGCTCAAGGTAACTACTACGATGAAACAGCTGTAGAAGCTAACCGTACAAATGAACAACGTATTGCAGATGACATCAAAGCTCAAACTGGTAAAGATGTTACTGTTACTAAAGATGAAAATGGTAACTATGTAGTTAAAGACGAAAAAGGTAACGTTGTTGCTACTGTTGACAAAGACGGTAAAACAGTTAAAGCTGATGCTAAAGCTGGTAAAGCTCTTCCAAAAACAAGCGCAGTTAAATAATTTGATTATTAATTAGCTCGAAACGAATATCACTGAGTCCTAGGGCTCAGTGATATTTTTTAGAGAAAAAATCGTCATAAGGAGATCAATGAAATGAAAAGAGCTGAGAAAAAAGCTTCAAATAAATTAGTTGGGATCATGATTGCTCTTGCTGCAGTTGTCGTAATTGTTGCTGGTTTTATTTTCTTCAATCCATTTGGGGGAGGGAAATCTTCTAGCACAGCTAAAAAGACAACTAGTACAAGCTCAACCAAACAAGCAGCTAAATATGAACCAAGTCAAGAAGAAAAAGATTATTTAAAAAATCGTTTTGCCCAATTAACTGCGGTTAATCCAGAAACAATTGGTTATGTTTATGCACCAGGTACTGAGTTGGACGAACCAGTAGTTCAAACGACTGATAATGAAACCTATTTGAATAAGACTTTTGATGGTGGGAACGAACCTCTTATGGGAACTGTTTTCATGGATACCGATAACAAAAAGGACTTTAGCGATCGTTTGACTTGGCTCTTTGGTCATGCACGTGGCAGTAAAGTTGCAGATCATCGCATGTTTAATGATGTTAATTTCTATGATAAACAAGATTATTTTGATCAACATCCCTATGTTGTGATTGAAACTCCTGATCGTAAATATTACTACGAAGCGATGTGCTTGGTTATCGTCCCAGAGGATACTGCTTTTTATCGTACAAGCTTTACAGATGATAAAGACTTTACAACGCAGTTGAAAAAAGTTTACGAAGATGGGCAAACGAAGAATCCAAATATCAAGATCAAGGCATCTGATAAATATTTGGTATTGTCAACTTGTCGTGAAGAGGATGAAACCATTCGTGCGAACCTTTATCTTCGTCAAATCCCTGATTCAGAAATGAAGGATTTTGTGGCGAAACATGCAGATCAATTGAAATATGTGGCAACACGTGGTCAACAATAATAACAAAAAGGCTTCGGCCTTTTTTGTTATGTCTAGTATTTGTAGGAAATGTCTTGTAATCTGTTCATCTATCTTCTTTTTATCCTATATCTAGTAGGTTGAGCCTTTGCGATGGACTTCCATTTATAGTATAATGAATATAAGTGTATTTGGAGGTGTTTTATGGATTTAACGAAACGCTTTAATAAGAATCTAAATCGGATTGAAGTTTCTTTGATTCGTCAGTTTGACCAATCAATTTCTTCCATTCCTGGTGTCTTGCGTTTGACTTTGGGGGAACCGGATTTTACAACTCCTGAACATGTGAAAGAAGCTGGAAAGGCTGCTATTGACGCGAACTTTAGTCATTATACAGGAATGAGCGGCTTGCTGGCTTTGCGTGAGGCTGCGAGTCAGTTTGTGGCTGATAAATATGGTATTTACTATCGTCCTGAGGATGAGATATTGGTGACGATCGGTGCGACTGAAGCCCTGTCTGCAACTTTGACAGCAATCTTGGAACCTGGAGATGTAGTATTACTCCCAGCGCCGGCCTACCCTGGTTATGAACCCATTGTGAATTTGGTTGGGGCGGAGATTGTCGAAATTGATACGACAGCAGATCGTTTTGTCTTGACTCCTGAAAAGTTGGAAAAGGCGATTCTAGAGCAGGGTGAAAAATTGAAGGCTGTTATTCTCAATTATCCAGCTAACCCAACGGGTGTTACTTATTCGCGCGAACAGATGGCGGAATTGGCTGCTGTCTTAATAAAATATGAAGTCTTTGTGATTTGTGATGAAGTCTATTCAGAGTTGACTTATACTGGAGAAACGCATGTCTCTATGGCATCCTTCATTCCTGAGCAGACCATTGTCATTAATGGCTTATCTAAGTCTCATGCCATGACAGGCTGGCGCCTTGGCTTTATCTTTGCCCCAGCTGCATTGACGGCCCAACTTATCAAGAGTCATCAGTATTTGGTAACAGCTGCTGGAACTATGAATCAGTATGCTGCGATCGAAGCTTTGACGGAAGGTCGGGATGATGCGGAGCCAATGAAGAAGGAATATGTGAAGCGTCGTGATTATATTATTGAAAAAATGTCCGCGCTTGGGTTTGAGATTATTAAGCCAGATGGAGCTTTCTATATTTTTGCTAAAATCCCAGCTGGTTTTAATCAAGATTCCTTCGCTTTCTTGCAGGATTTTGCGCGTGAAAAAGCGGTTGCTTTTATTCCTGGTGCTGCTTTTGGTCAATATGGTGAAGGTTATGTGCGTTTGTCGTATGCAGCCAGCATGGAGGTTATCAAGGAAGCTATGAAACGCTTGAAGGAGTATATGGAAGAACATGCTGGAGTCAATTGAGACCCGGGGAATTGTCCTGTATAATCGGGAATTTCGTGAGGATGACAAGTTGGTCAAAATCTTCACGGAGAAGTCAGGGAAGCGGATGTTTTTTGTGAACCATGCAGGAAAATCACGGTTGAATTCCATGTTGCAACCATTGGTAACGGCAGATATGTTGCTGAAAATTAATGATGATGGGTTGAGTTATATTGATGATTTTCAAGATGTGCAGGTTTATAAGAAAATCAATGCAGATCTTTTTGCCCTTTCTTATGCGACCTATGTTCTAGCGCTTGCGGATGCAAGTATTCATGATAATCAGGTGGATCCGGCCTTGTTTGCTTTTTTGGAGAAGACCTTGTTATTGATGGAAGAGGGACTGGATTATGAGGTTTTGACCAATATTTTTGAGATTCAGATTCTATCACGGTTTGGAGTTATCTTGAATCTGCATGAATGCTGTTTCTGCCATCGAGTTGGACTTCCTTTTGATTACTCTTTTCGGTATAGTGGGGTCCTTTGTCCGGATCATTATGATCGGGATGAGAGACGAGCCCATTGGCATCCGAATGTTCTCTATTTATTGGATCAATTTCAAGCAGTACGATTCAGTGAGCTAGAGACCATTTCCCTACAAGCGGAGATGAAAGCAGCTTTGCGTCAGGCAATCGATCAGTTGTATGAGGAGTATGTAGGGATCCATTTAAAAGCTAAAAAGTTTATTGATTCCTTGAGTGATTGGGGAGCGATTATGAAAGATTCATCTGGAGGTGAAACATGAAAAAAATTGCAGTAGATGCAATGGGGGGCGATAATGCACCTCAAGCCTTGGTAGAAGGCGTGAATCAAGCCATTCGTGATTTTGATGATATTGAGATTGTCTTGTATGGCGATGAAACAAAAATTAAAGACTATTTAACCGCAACAGAACGTGTCTCGATTGTGCATACGGAAGAAAAAATCGATTCAGATGATGAGCCAGCGCGGGCTATTCGTCGGAAGAAACAGGCTTCTATGGTCTTAGCTGCCAAGGATGTGAAGGCTGGTGATGTCGATGCCATGCTATCTGCGGGAAATACAGGTGCCTTGTTGGCAGCAGGTTTCTTTATCGTTGGACGGATCAAAGGGGTGGAACGTCCAGGTTTGATGTCCACACTTCCGACGGTTGATGGTCGCGGGTATGATATGCTAGACTTAGGTGCCAATGCGGAAAATACACCGGAGCACTTGCATCAGTATGCTCTGATGGGGTCTTACTACGCGGAAAATGTTCGTGGGATTCAAAAACCACGTGTGGGTCTATTGAATAATGGGACAGAAGCTAGTAAGGGAGATCCTTTGCGCAAGGAAACTTATCAATTGTTATCTGAGGATGAGTCGATTCATTTTGTTGGAAACGTGGAAGCGCGTGACTTGATGGATGGCGTTGCTGATGTCGTTGTGGCGGATGGTTTCACGGGAAACGCTGTTTTGAAAACGATGGAAGGAACGGCTTTTGGGATCTTGAAGCAATTAAAACAAGCAATTGCCACAGGAAACTGGAAGGCGAAATTGGGAGCTTTTCTGCTCAAGGACCGTTTGAAATCATTGAAACAAACCTTAGATTTCTCAGATGTTGGAGGAGCGGTCTTGTTTGGTCTTCAAGCACCTGTTGTTAAAACGCATGGTTCGAGTGATGCCAAAGCAGTCTATAGTACCATTCGTCAAGTTCGAACCATGTTAGAGACAGATGTTGTTGGAAAATCAGTGAAGGAATTATCGAAAAAGGAGTAATATATGAGTAAACAGAATGAAATTTTAGCTACGATTGAAACATTTCTTAAAGATCGCAATGGGGAAAATTTTCAAGTATCCTTGGAATCAGATTTACGCAAGGATTTACAGGCGGACTCTGTTGAGTTGATGGAATTTATTATCAATCTTGAGGATGAATATCAAATGGAGATTCCAGATAAGGCCATTGATGAATTTAACACAGTGGGAGACGTTGTCGACTATATCGAAAAACGAACTGCTGTCCATTAATTGAAAAAGGATCGTTCAGAGATTATTCTGAATGGTCTTTTTTTCTGTTCTTTTCATTCGGATTCTGCTTATATTGTACGGAATTTTATTGAAAATACACTTTGTATGTGATAGAATGAAGGTGATAAAATACGAAAGGCGAACAAAGTCATGACCAATCAACTGATTTATACTGGAAAAGCTAAGGATATCTATACTACTGAGGACGAACATGTGATTAAGTCGGTCTATAAGGACCAGGCCACTATGCTAAATGGGGCTCGTAAGGAGACTATTAAAGGAAAAGGTGTGCTAAATAATCAGATTTCGTCTCTTATTTTTGAAAAATTGAATGCTGCGGGTGTTGCGACGCACTTTATCGAACGTATCTCTGATACCGAACAATTGAATAAGAAGGTTAAAATTATTCCTTTGGAGGTGGTTCTTCGAAATGTGACTGCAGGTTCTTTTTCTAAACGTTTTGGCGTTGAAGAAGGTTTGGATCTGGAAACTCCAATCGTTGAATTTTACTACAAGAACGATGATTTGGACGATCCATTCATCAATGATGAACATGTGAAGTTTTTGGATATTGCCAATGATGAGCAAATTGCCTATATCAAAGAAGAAACACGTCGCATCAATGAATTGCTGAAAGATTGGTTTGCACAAATTGGTCTTCGTTTGATTGACTTCAAATTGGAATTTGGTTTTGATAAGGATGGCAAGATTATCTTGGCAGATGAATTCTCTCCAGACAACTGTCGTCTTTGGGATGCTGAAGGACACCATATGGACAAGGATGTTTTCCGTAGAGATTTGGGTAGTTTAACGGATGTATATCAGGTTGTGTTGGAGAAATTACAGGGCTTGAAGTAATCTTTTTGAAACGGAAAACCTTCGTCTTCGATAACATGTTTGAATAGAAATAAAGGAAATAAAATGGATAAACGTATTTTCGTTGAGAAAAAAGCTGATTTTCGTGTGAAATCGGACTCTTTAGTAAAAGAATTACAGCATAATCTTCAGTTGAAAACGTTGAAGGATCTTCGGATTGTTCAGGTTTACGATGTTTTTGGTTTGGCAGAGGACTTGTTTGCGCGTGCGGAAAAACACATCTTCTCTGAGCAAGTGACCGATACTGTTTTGGATGAAGCTGAAGTTCAAGCTGATCTTGAGAAGTATGCTTTCTTTGCGATCGAAAGTTTGCCTGGTCAATTTGACCAACGTGCAGCATCTTCACAAGAAGCTTTGCTGTTGCTTGGTAGTTCAAATGATGTAACAGTGAACACAGCACAACTTTACTTGGTTAACAAGGATATTGATGCGAATGAGTTGGAAGCTGTCAAAAACTACCTTTTGAACCCAGTGGATTCTCGTTTCAAAGATATCACTGTTGGCATTGCGAAACAGGATTTCTCTGAGTCTGACAAGACCATTCCAAGCTTGGATTTCTTTGAAACATATACGGCAGAAGATTTTGCACAGTATAAGGCTGAGCAAGGATTGGCCATGGAAGTGGATGACCTTCTCTTCATTCAAGATTACTTCAAATCCATTGGACGGGTGCCAACTGAGACTGAGTTGAAGGTTTTGGATACTTACTGGTCTGACCACTGCCGTCATACAACTTTCGAGACTGAGTTGAAAAACATCGACTTCTCAGCTTCTAAATTTGAAAAACAATTGCAAGCGACTTATGACAAGTATATTGCCATGCGTGATGAGTTGGGACGTACAGAAAAACCTCAAACCTTGATGGATATGGCGACTATTTTTGGCCGTTATGAGCGTGCTAATGGTCGTTTGGATGACATGGAAGTGTCTGATGAAATCAATGCTTGCTCTGTTGAAATTGAAGTGGATGTCAATGGTGTCAAAGAACCATGGCTTCTCATGTTCAAGAACGAAACCCACAACCACCCAACGGAGATCGAACCATTTGGTGGAGCGGCTACTTGTATCGGTGGTGCCATTCGTGACCCATTGTCAGGTCGTTCATACGTTTACCAAGCCATGCGTATCTCAGGTGCTGGTGATATTACAGCTCCAATTTCAGAAACTCGCGCTGGTAAATTGCCACAACAAGTGATTTCTAAAACAGCGGCTCACGGTTATTCTTCATACGGTAACCAAATTGGTCTTGCAACAACTTATGTTCGTGAATACTTCCACCCAGGTTTCGTTGCTAAGCGTATGGAGCTAGGTGCCGTTGTCGGTGCGGCTCCTAAGGAAAATGTTGTCCGTGAAAAACCTGAAGCAGGTGATGTGATTATCTTGCTCGGTGGTAAGACTGGACGTGACGGTGTCGGTGGTGCGACAGGTTCTTCTAAAGTTCAAACGGTTGAATCTGTTGAAACAGCTGGTGCTGAGGTTCAAAAAGGGAATGCCATCGAAGAACGGAAGATTCAACGTCTTTTCCGTAATGGGGATGTGACACGTCTGATCAAGAAATCAAATGACTTTGGTGCTGGTGGTGTCTGTGTGGCTATCGGTGAATTGGCAGATGGTCTTGAAATTGATCTAGACAAAGTGCCATTGAAATACCAAGGTTTGAATGGTACAGAAATTGCCATCTCTGAATCTCAAGAACGGATGGCTGTAGTGGTTCGTCCAGAAGATGTAGATGCCTTCGTTGCTGAATGTAATAAAGAAAATATTGATGCTGTTGTCGTTGCAACAGTAACTGAAAAACCAAATCTTGTCATGCACTGGAATGGTGAAACCATCGTTGATTTGGAACGTCGTTTCCTTGATACAAACGGTGTACGTGTTGTCGTAGATGCTAAGGTGGTTGACAAGGATGTCAAGCTTCCAGAAGAACGTCAAACATCTGCTGAAACCCTTGAAGCGGATACTCTTGAAGTCTTGGCTGACCTGAACCATGCCAGTCAAAAAGGGTTACAAACCATCTTTGATAGCTCAGTTGGTCGTTCAACAGTTAATCACCCACTCGGTGGTCGCTACCAAATCACACCAACGGAAGCTTCTGTACAAAAATTGCCAGTCCAACATGGCGTGACAACAACTGCATCTGTCATGGCGCAAGGGTTCAACCCATATATCGCAGAATGGTCTCCATATCATGGTGCTGCCTATGCAGTCATCGAAGCAACAGCTCGTTTGGTTGCTGCTGGTGCAAACTGGTCTAAGGCTCGTTTCTCTTACCAAGAATACTTCGAGCGTATGGATAAACAAGCAGAGCGTTTTGGTCAACCAGTAGCAGCTCTCCTTGGATCAATCGAAGCTCAGATTCAACTTGGTTTGCCATCTATCGGTGGGAAAGACTCTATGTCTGGTACCTTTGAAGAATTGACAGTACCACCAACCTTGGTTGCTTTTGGGGTAACAACTGCGGATAGCCGTAAGGTTCTTTCTCCAGAATTCAAAGCTGCTGGTGAAAATATTTACTACATTCCTGGTCAAGCTTTGGCACAAGAAATTGACTTCGATCTTATTAAATCTAACTTTGTTCAATTTGAAGCTATCCAAGCTGACCACAAAGTGACAGCTACATCAGCTGTCAAATATGGTGGTGTGGTTGAAGCTCTTGCCCTTGCAACATTTGGTAACCATATTGGTGCAAACGTCGAATTAGCTGACCTTGACACTAGCTTGACAGCTCAATTAGGTGGATTCGTCTTCACATCGCCGGAAGAGATTTCAGGTGTTGCTAAGATCGGACAAACAGCAGCTGACTTTACACTTACTGTCAATGGTGTAACGCTTGATGGACACAAACTTGACAGTGCCTTCCAAGGTAAATTGGAAGAGGTTTACCCAACGGAATTTGCACAAGCAACTGAGTTGGAAGAAGTACCTGCTGTAGCAACAGATGCTGTGATTAAAGCTAAAGAAACAGTTGAGACACCAGTGGTTTACATCCCAGTATTCCCAGGTACTAACTCTGAGTACGACTCCGCTAAGGCCTTTGAAAAAGAAGGTGCCAAAGTTAACCTGGTACCATTTGTTACACTCAACGAAGAAGCGATTGTCAAGTCTGTTGACACTATGGTTGACAATATCGAAAAAGCTAACATTATCTTCTTTGCAGGTGGCTTCTCAGCAGCGGATGAACCAGATGGATCAGCTAAATTTATCGTTAACATCTTGCTCAATGAAAAAGTACGTGTAGCCATTGATAGTTTCATCGAACGTGGTGGTTTGATCATCGGTATCTGTAATGGATTCCAAGCTCTTGTTAAATCAGGTCTTCTTCCATATGGTAACTTTGAAGATGCAAGTAGCACGAGTCCAACCCTCTTCTACAATGATGCCAACCAACACGTGGCTAAGATGGTTGAAACACGTATTGCCAACACGAACTCACCATGGCTTGCCGGAGTAGAAGTTGGTGACATCCATGCCATCCCAGTATCACACGGTGAAGGTAAATTTGTCGTGACAGCTGAGGAATTTGCAGAGCTTCGTGACAATGGTCAAATCTTTACCCAATATGTTGACTTCGAAGGTAAACCAAGCATGGATTCAAAATACAATCCAAATGGTTCTGTCAATGCGATCGAAGGTATTACCAGCAAGAACGGTCAAATTATTGGGAAGATGGGCCACTCAGAACGTTTCGAAGACGGTCTCTTCCAAAATATTCCAGGAAATAAAGATCAACATCTCTTTGCATCAGCAGTTAAATACTTTACTGGAAAATAAAAGGTATACAAAATGACATACGAAGTTAAATCTCTTAATGAGGAGTGTGGAGTCTTTGGGATTTGGGGACATCCAGACGCAGCAAAACTCACCTATTTTGGTCTTCACAGTCTCCAACACCGAGGACAAGAGGGAGCAGGCATCTTGGCTAATGATCAAGGAACCTTGAGACGTCATCGGGATACAGGTCTGCTTTCAGAAGTCTTTCGGAATCCTACTAACTTGGATAAGTTGACAGGAACGGGAGCGATTGGCCATGTTCGCTATGCGACAGCTGGGGAAGCTTCGGTGGATAACATCCAGCCCTTCCTCTTTCGCTTTCATGATACGCAGTTTGGACTTGCCCACAACGGGAATTTGACCAATGCCAAGTCCCTCAAACGGGAGTTGGAAAATAACGGGGCGATCTTTAGCTCAACATCTGATTCAGAAATATTGGCCCACTTGATTCGTCGGAGCCACAACCCATCTTTCATGGGTAAGGTGAAAGAAGCCTTGAATACGGTGAAAGGTGGATTTGCTTACCTTCTCATGCTGGAAGATAAGCTGATTGCGGCCTTGGATCCAAATGGTTTCCGTCCTCTTTCGATTGGGAAAATGGCCAACGGAGCTATCGTGGTTTCATCTGAAACCTGTGCCTTTGAAGTGGTTGGAGCAGAGTGGATTCGGGATGTAAATCCGGGTGAAGTCGTGATCATCGATGATAACGGCATCACTTACGACAACTATACAACGGACACCCAATTGGCTGTTTGCTCAATGGAGTATATCTCCTTTGCCCGCCCAGACTCCAATATCCAAGGGGTCAATGTCCATACAGCTCGTAAACGTATGGGGGCTCAATTGGCACGTGAATTTAAACATGAAGCAGATATTGTGATCGGTGTACCGAACTCTTCACTTAGTGCAGCTATGGGATTTGCGGAAGAATCCGGCCTACCAAATGAAATGGGCTTGATTAAAAACCAATACACCCAACGTACCTTTATCCAACCAACACAAGAACTACGGGAGCAAGGGGTTCGGATGAAGCTCTCTGCCGTATCCGGTGTCGTGAAAGGCAAACGGGTTGTCATGATTGATGATTCTATCGTACGTGGGACAACATCACGTCGGATTGTGAAGTTATTGAAAGAAGCAGGAGCTACAGAGGTCCACGTAGCAATCGGTAGCCCAGCCCTTGCCTACCCATGTTTCTACGGGATCGATATTCAAACACGTAAGGAATTGATTGCTGCCAATCACACAGTAGAGGAAACACGCGATATCATTGGTGCAGATAGCTTGACGTATTTGTCAATCGATGGCTTGATTGATTCTATTGGAATTGATACAGATGCCCCCAATGGCGGTCTTTGTGTGGCTTACTTTGATGGAAAATATCCAACGCCTTTGTATGACTACGAAGAACGCTATGTGGAAAGTTTGAAAGAACATACTTCTTTCTATTAAGAGCAGTGCAGAAGAAAAGGAATGAAACAAATGACAAATAAAAATGCTTATGCTCCACGTCTCACTACTGACTAAAAGCTAAAGCATTTGTCAGTAGACGCTTTGCCCTATGGGACCAAAGCTAGAGACCTGACTAGTATTTTTAGATAAAAAATTGTTTATCTAAAAATACGTCGCACTCTTTCTCAAAAAAAGAAAAGGATTAAAAAATGACAAATAAGAATGCATACGCTCAATCTGGCGTAGACGTTGAAGCAGGTTATGAAGTTGTTGAACGAATCAAAAAACACGTGGCTCGTACGGAACGTGCAGGTGTCATGGGAGCTCTTGGTGGCTTCGGTGGCATGTTTGACCTTTCAAAAACAGGTGTCAAAGAACCTGTTTTGATCTCAGGTACAGATGGTGTCGGTACTAAACTCATGCTTGCTATTAAGTACGACAAACACGATACGATCGGTCAAGACTGTGTTGCCATGTGTGTTAACGATATCATCGCTGCAGGTGCGGAGCCCCTTTACTTCCTTGACTATATTGCAACTGGTAAAAATGAACCAGCTAAACTAGAACAAGTCGTTGCAGGTGTTGCTGAAGGTTGTGTGCAAGCTGGTGCAGCCCTTATTGGTGGTGAAACTGCTGAAATGCCTGGTATGTATGGTGAAGATGACTATGACTTGGCTGGGTTTGCTGTCGGTGTTGCAGAAAAATCTCAAATCATTGACGGTTCAAAAGTAGCTGAAGGTGATGTGATTCTTGGACTTGCTTCAAGCGGCATCCATTCAAATGGTTACTCACTTGTTCGTCGTGTCTTTGCAGATTACACAGGTGAAGAAGTTCTCCCAGAATTGGAAGGGAAGAAACTTAAAGACGTTCTTTTGGAACCAACTCGTATCTACGTCAAAGCAGCTTTGCCACTCATCAAAGAAGAATTGGTCAACGGAATTGCCCACATCACAGGTGGTGGTTTCATCGAAAATGTACCACGTATGTTCTCAGATGACTTGGCTGCTGAAATTGACGAAAGCAAAGTCCCAGTTCTTCCAATTTTCAAAGCTCTTGAAAAATATGGTCAAATCAAACATGAAGAAATGTTTGAAATCTTCAACATGGGGATTGGTCTCATGCTTGCAGTGAAACCAGAAAATGTGGAACGTGTCAAAGAACTTCTTGACGAACCTGTTTATGAAATCGGTCGTATTGTGAAGAAAGATGGCGCAAGTGTGGTGATTAAATAATGGCTAAAAGGATTGCTGTATTTGCCTCTGGCAACGGCTCAAACTTCCAGGTGATTGCAGAACAATTTCCAGTAGAATTTGTCTTTTCAGATCACCGGGATGCCTATGTCTTAGAACGTGCCAAGAACCTTGGTGTGGCTAGTCATGCCTTTGAACTCAAGGAATTTGACAATAAAGCAGCTTATGAAGAAGCTATCGTCAAACTCTTGGATGAACACCAGATTGACTTGGTTTGTCTAGCAGGCTACATGAAAATCGTCGGCCCCACCTTGCTAGCAGCTTATGAAGGCCGTATCATCAATATTCACCCGGCTTATCTCCCTGAATTTCCAGGTGCTCATGGTATTGAGGATGCTTGGAATGCGGGCGTTGCTGAGAGCGGTGTGACGATTCATTGGGTGGATTCTGGCGTTGATACCGGTAAGGTTATCAAACAAGTCCGTGTGCCGCGCCTTGAAGGGGATACCCTTGATACTTTCGAAACTCGCATCCATGAAACAGAGTACAAGCTCTATCCAGAAGTCTTGGAACGTTTGGGAGTAGCACGAAAATAAGGAAGCCATTGATCGGAAAGAACCTTTTCGACTGTAGCAACTAAAGAACTTTTTTAAAAAAGGAAAAGAAAGAAAATGACTAAACGCGCACTAATTAGTGTTTCAGACAAAGCGGGCATCGTTGAATTTGCCCAAGAACTTAAAAAACTTGGTTGGGACATTATCTCAACAGGTGGGACTAAAGTTGCCCTTGACAATGCTGGGGTAGACACCATTGCTATCGATGATGTGACTGGTTTCCCAGAAATGATGGACGGTCGTGTGAAGACCCTCCACCCAAATATCCACGGTGGTCTCCTCGCTCGTCGTGACCTCGATAGCCACCTTCAAGCGGCTAAGGACAATAATATCGAATTGATTGACCTTGTTGTGGTCAACCTTTACCCATTCAAGGAAACGATTCTCAAACCAGACGTAACTTACGCTGACGCGGTTGAAAACATCGATATCGGTGGGCCATCTATGCTTCGTTCAGCAGCTAAAAACCACGCTAGCGTAACAGTTGTGGTAGACCCTGCTGACTATGCTGTGGTTTTGGACGAATTGGCAACCAACGGCGAAACAAGTTATGAAACTCGCCAACGTTTGGCAGCGAAAGTCTTCCGCCATACGGCAGCCTATGATGCTTTGATCGCAGAATATTTCACTGCTCAAGTGGGTGAAGAAAAACCTGAAAAACTCACTTTGACTTATGATCTCAAGCAAGCCATGCGTTACGGGGAAAACCCTCAACAAGACGCAGACTTCTACCAAAAGGCCTTGCCAACGGATTACTCCATTGCTTCCGCTAAACAGCTGAACGGGAAAGAATTATCCTTCAACAATATCCGTGACGCTGATGCCGCTATCCGGATCATCCGTGATTTCAAAGACCGTCCAACTGTTGTGGCCCTCAAACACATGAACCCATGTGGGATCGGTCAAGCTGACGACATCGAAACTGCTTGGGACTATGCTTATGAGTCTGATCCAGTATCGATCTTTGGTGGAATCGTGGTTCTCAACCGTGAGGTAGATGCTGCGACAGCTAAGAAGATGCATGGCGTTTTCCTCGAAATCATCATCGCGCCAAGCTATACAGATGAAGCGCTTGAAATCTTGACAACTAAGAAGAAAAACTTGCGGATCCTCGAATTGCCATTTGACGCTCAAGATGCTAGTGAAGTGGAAGCAGAATACACTGGTGTTGTTGGTGGTCTCCTCGTTCAAAACCAAGACGTCGTCAAAGAAAGTCCCGCTGACTGGCAAGTGGTTACCAAACGCCAACCAACTGATACAGAAGCGACAGCTCTTGAGTTTGCTTGGAAAGCTATCAAGTATGTGAAATCAAATGGGATTATCGTGACGAACGACCACATGACACTTGGTGTTGGCCCAGGTCAAACCAATCGTGTGGCATCTGTCCGTATCGCTATTGATCAAGCTAAAGACCGTCTTGACGGCGCTGTTCTTGCTTCCGATGCCTTCTTCCCATTTGCAGATAACGTAGAAGAAATCGCAAAAGCGGGTATCAAAGCCATCATCCAACCAGGTGGTTCTGTTCGTGACCAAGAGTCTATCGAAGCGGCTGATAAATATGGCTTGACCATGATCTTTACAGGCGTGAGACATTTTAGACATTAATCAAATAAGGCACACATCAATGGATGGGTGCCTTTTCTGTTGGGTAAGAAGACCTTAATCTGGGTAGATGTAGGTGACGGTTCCCCAGATGGGGTTGGTTGGATCGAACCAACCACGGAAGTTGTCGATATAGCGATGGCCGTTGTAGTTAGACTCTTGGATCTGAATTTTTTGGTCATGTTCGACATCCGTAACCAAGGCGACATGACCATATCTCCCATTGTCCCAACAGGCGATAGCACCGACCTCTGGAGTGTCTCCTGTCCGGAATCCAGCAGCGCGTGCACTAGATGCCCACATGCCGCCATTTCCCCACCAGTTGTGGGCCCAAGGGGCTAATTCTTTGGCTCCCCAGGTGCACTCACCAATGGGGTAGGTGTTTCCCGGATGTGTCGCGAGTGGAGTGAGCTTTGGCTTTGCCTTTTCCACTTGAAAGGTAGTGGGGAATAGCCCTTTTAGTTGTCCTTGGCTTTTCTGATAGACATGTAGGTGAAATAGCCCGCTTCCCTTGTGTTTTTGAGCCTGAAAGCGCAGTTGGAAATGTCCAGGTGCAATCTTCTTTGCGGGATACCAGACCAGATCGTCCTGCCCGTTTTCTTCAGACCAGATGGGAAAGACAATCTCCTCTACATCCTCGAATAACTTCAGGTCTACCTCGAATTCTTGTGACGAGACAGGTGTGATCGTGATTTTGGGCTGGGAGGAGGCGAGGTCTTTTTGCTGGACGCTGGTCGTGAGAGGGTAAAGGCCGGTTAGCTGTTCATTTGCCTCCACTCCATAGACATGGACATGATAAAGTCCAGCTTGATCAGAATGATTGGTCAATGGCACTTGTAGGTCAAATCCCTTGTCACTGCGTTCCACAGGATACCAAGTCAGGTCATCTTGGCCATTTTGGTCAGACCAGATGGGAACTTGGATCTTATGATACTTATCCGGGACATTTCCAAGATGAATCATCAGCTGCCCTTTTTCGGCATAGATAGCATTGGTCGCTTGATCTGCATGGGCAATAGAGGCTTGCATCCCCCATGTCGCACAAGTCAGTACAACAAATTTTTTGATTGTTTGCATAATACTCCTTTTCGTCAATTAGTAGGTCTCACCTATACTATTCGGAAAAAAATGAGAAATAGGAGGAAATAGCAAAAAATGTTTGGATTCTACTGAAAATAGGAGACTTTTGCTGAAATCATTAGAATAAAACGAACGATTATGATATAATTTAATAAAATAATTCGCAAAAGAGGTTCGAGATGAAACTTTTGGTTGTTGGATCTGGCGGTCGTGAGCATGCGATTGCTAAGAAGTTGTTGGAGTCTACAAACGTTGAGCAAGTTTTCGTGGCTCCTGGTAATGACGGGATGCGATTAGATGGTCTGGATTTGATCAATATCGGAATTTCCGAACATTCTAAGCTGATTGACTTCGCAAAAGTCAACGATATTGCTTGGACCTTTATCGGTCCAGATGATGCCCTTGCGGCTGGAATCGTGGATGATTTCAATGCAGCTGGACTCAAGGCTTTTGGTCCGACCAAGGTTGCGGCTGAACTGGAGTGGTCTAAGGATTTTGCTAAGGAAATCATGGTCAAATACGACGTTCCGACAGCAGCCTATGGAACCTTTTCAGATTTCGAGGAAGCCAAGGCTTACATCGAGGAAAAAGGCGCTCCAATCGTGGTCAAGGCAGACGGCTTGGCCCTTGGGAAAGGTGTCGTCGTTGCGGAGACAGTTGAGCAAGCAGTTGAAGCCGCTCACGAGATGCTTTTAGACAATAAATTCGGTGATTCAGGTGCGCGTGTGGTCATCGAGGAATTCCTTGACGGGGAAGAATTCTCTCTCTTTGCTTTTGTCAATGGGGATAAGTTCTACATTATGCCGACGGCTCAGGACCACAAACGTGCCTACGATGGCGACAAAGGTCCTAACACTGGTGGGATGGGTGCCTATGCGCCAGTTCCTCACTTGCCACAGAGCGTGGTTGACACAGCGGTTGACACCATTGTCAAGCCGGTTCTTGAAGGCATGATCAAAGAAGGGCGTCCCTACCTTGGTGTCCTTTACGCGGGGCTAATCTTGACAGCTGATGGACCGAAAGTCATCGAGTTCAACTCTCGTTTTGGAGATCCTGAAACGCAAATTATCTTGCCTCGTTTGACATCTGACTTTGCGCAAAACATCACTGACATTTTGGATGGCAAAGAGCCAGCCATCACTTGGACGGACAAGGGTGTGACATTGGGCGTGGTTGTAGCTTCAAACGGCTACCCACTCGCTTATGAGAAAGGTGTCAAGCTTCCAGCCAAGACAGAGGGCGACATCATCACTTACTATGCTGGTGCAAAATTTGCTGAAAATGGTCAAGACCTTCTCTCAAATGGCGGACGCGTCTACATGCTTGTCACAACAGCAGACACTGTCAAAGATGGTCAAAATATCATCTACAACGAACTCAACAAACAAAACACAGAAGGCCTCTTCTATCGTACGGATATCGGTAGCAAGGCTAACAAATAATTAGCGACTGTAGGTCGTAAAAGGCGAGCGAAAGCGAGCCAAACTAAGATAATGGTCGCTTAATTTGCGAGCGTTAGCGAGCTAGTTTAGGATAATCGTCGCAGTAGTGGAACTCCTAGTAGCTTTGCTACTAGGAGCGGAAAACTGGAGACTCAGGCTCCAGTTTTAGTAATGGAACGCCTCAGGCGGTCGCTTACGTCCGCACTACATTAGACGATTATTAAAAAAGGAGAAGAAATGAAACCAGTAATTTCCATCATCATGGGCTCAAAATCCGACTGGGCAACCATGCAAAAAGCTGCTGAAGTCCTCGATAACTTCGGCGTCGCTTACGAAAAGAAAGTTGTTTCCGCACACCGTACACCGGACCTCATGTTCAAACATGCCGAAGAAGCACGTAGCCGTGGCATCAAGGTCATCATCGCAGGTGCGGGTGGCGCAGCTCACTTGCCAGGGATGGTCGCAGCTAAAACGACCCTTCCGGTTATCGGGGTACCCGTCAAATCACGTGCCCTTAGTGGTGTGGATTCGCTCTATTCCATCGTTCAGATGCCAGGTGGAGTGCCTGTCGCAACTATGGCGATCGGTGAAGCGGGTGCGACTAACGCTGCCCTCTTTGCCCTCCGTCTTCTTTCGGTAGAGGACCAGGCTATTGCGATAGCGTTAGCAGATTTCGCAGAAGAACAAGGAAAAATCGCAGAGGAGTCTACAAATGAGCTCAACTAAAACCATTGGGATCATCGGTGGTGGCCAGCTCGGTCAGATGATGGCGATCTCAGCTATCTACATGGGACACAAGGTTATCGCCTTGGACCCAGCAGCTGATTGTCCAGCCTCCCGTGTGGCAGAAATCATCGTGGCCCCTTATGACGATGTGGATGCCCTTCGTCAGTTGGCAGACCGCTGTGATGTTCTCACTTATGAGTTTGAAAATGTCGATGCTGACGGTTTGGATGCTGTTATCAAAGATGGACAACTCCCACAAGGGACAGACCTCCTCCGAATCTCCCAAAACCGAATCTTTGAGAAGGACTTTCTTTCCAAGAAGGCTCAAGTAACGGTGGCCCCTTACAAGGTCGTGACTTCAAGCCAAGATTTGGCAGATATCGACCTGTCTAAAAACTATGTCCTCAAAACCGCGACCGGTGGCTACGATGGTCATGGTCAGAAGGTCATTCGTTCAGAAGCAGACTTGGAAGAAGCATACACTTTAGCGGACTCAGCAGACTGCGTTTTAGAAGAGTTCGTCAACTTTGACCTTGAAATTTCTGTCATCGTGTCAGGAAATGGCAAGGACGTGACGGTTTTCCCAGTTCAGGAAAATATCCACCGCAACAACATTCTTTCAAAAACCATTGTGCCTGCTCGCATTTCAGAAAGTCTAGCTGAAAAAGCCAAAGCCATGGCAGTGCGAATAGCTGAACAACTCAACCTTTCTGGAACGCTATGTGTGGAAATGTTTGCGACAGCAGATGACATCATCGTCAACGAAATCGCGCCACGTCCACACAATTCAGGGCATTATTCAATTGAAGCTTGCGACTTCTCCCAGTTTGATACCCACATCTTGGGTGTTCTCGGAGCGCCACTCCCAGCAATCAACCTTCATTCGCCAGCTGTCATGCTCAATGTTCTCGGCCAACACGTCGAGGCTGCTGAAACATATGTGACAGAAAATCCAAGCGCTCACCTCCACTTATATGGTAAACTAGAAGCAAAGCACAACCGCAAAATGGGACATGTGACTTTGTTTAGTGATGAGCCGGATAAGATTGAGGAGTTTGGGAAAGGGATTGATTTTTAAAATGGTAGAAGAATTCGATGATGTATTCGAAGATGAAATTACTACTCTAACACTTACTTTTGCTGACGATGTGGAGATTCCAGAAATTCCTGATGCAGAAGGGATTCATGTTGTAGAGATAACAAATAATCAACTAGTTATAAAGCATATCCGCGATGATGATGAGGTCTATGATTATATAAAAAGTTGTGGATTAACAAGTCGTCCCATAAAACTTTCGATTGAATTTTGTGTTTACGAAGATTCTGAATAAGAATAGAATTTAAAGATAAATGGAGACCAGTTTATGATTCAACTCATCGTCAACTCATTTGTTAAACAAGAGAAGCTAGACTACTGCTGGAAAGGGATTGATTCTTAGGACATGCCTATGATCCCAATTATTATCAATGTTTGTTGTTGAGGATGGGAAAAACATTGCCGTGAAATTTATTTTTGCAAGTGAAAATATTAGGAGCCACATGCTCGATTTCCTGCACACACCTGTTTTTATGATTTGACGTTGGTTTTTGATATAAAAAACTAATGATTTTATTTGTCGGTAAGAAATATAGTGATATAATTGTAACGATTTATAATGTGTTAAAAGTAGAACTTCATAATTCTAAGGAGAATACAAAGTGTTGAATGACAAAATCAGAGTGCTAGATTTTAATAATGAAGATAATCAGAATGAAATCAAGTATGAATTGAACAAATATTTTAGAGCAAACATGATTGTCCCAGTGTTAGGATCTGGTTTTACCGTTGGTGAACCAACAGTAAAAGGTAACATCGTTCCGAGTGGAGTGATGATGAAAAATTATATGCTAGAAAAAATAAAAGAATACTTAGATGATTCGAATATATATGATAAATTAAATAATGAGTCCTTTAGTGATATTTCAACAGTTTATAATAACATCGTTCCTAAAGACGTTCAACGAAGTTATTTAAAAAACCATTTTGTGGATGTATGTATACCCGCTTCTAAGAAAGAGTTCTTGTCTATTCCTTTTCAAAGTATTTACACGTTAAATATTGATGATGGAATAGAATCGTCAAATGACAAAATAGAGGTGTTTTTTAATAATAGACCTAATACAGACGATGATACAATAGTTGATTATAAATCAGAAGGAAAAACTATTTTGTTTAAACTGCATGGAGATGCAACTGAGCAAATAAAATATGGAGAATCTTTGATTTTTAACAAGCAAGAATATATAGCTAGCTTATCAAAAAACAAAGCTTTATTGAATTACTTGTCAACAGACCTAACTTCTAACTGTCCTATATATATTGGATGTAGTCTTGCTGATGAGATAGATTTATTGTATTCAGTGTCTAATAAAGGCATAACAACACTTCAACATAATTCCTACTATGTAACTTGTGAAGATATAGACGTATTAATGGAGATAAAATTAAAACAATATGGTATTGATACAGTTATAAAGCTAGACTCTGTGGAACAGTTTGATGATTTTTATATATTTTTGAAAGATGCCTATAGCTTAAGTTTAAGAGAAAAAAACAACACAAAAGGTTTGTCTTTTAATCCGAGTGTAGAATATTTTAATTCAAATGATAAAACAATTGAAGAAGATATTTTGTACCTTATTAACTCGAGTCATATGTATAAAGAGTTCAGAAATAAGAAAATAGTTCTTCCTTCGTTTTTTATCTCTAGAGACATAATGTTGGAACAGTCTACACTAGACAAGATAAAGAAATCGACAATTACTGTTATTTATGGTCATAGATATTCTGGAAAAACATTTGTTTTATTGGATATATATCGGAAGTTATTAAGCGAAAACAAAATTCTCATTCCTCAGAATACACGTGCAGATTCTCAGCAGTTGATTAATAAGTTTGAGGAAATTAATGATTCAGTCTTCTTCATAGATGCAAATGGACTAGATGAGGAAATTATCAATTATATTATTGATAATAAAGAGGAAATTATCAAAAGGCGCTTAAGATTTATTTTCACATTAACTTCAGCAGATAAGGATAATCTATTCGCAATTCATAGGTTGGAAAAATTAGAACAAAAAGAGTTTATATCGAAATTTTATGTAAAAAATCTTTTGTCTAATAAAGAAACTGATCGGATTAATAAGAAACTAGATGCTACATTAATAGGAAAATTTGCCGTATCAAGCAAAGAAAAAAAAGTTACTATATTGGATAATATTCTACGTGTTATTCAAAGTAAAAAAATTGTATCTAAAAAACAAATTAACCTTATCAACAAAGAGTTTTTAAGTGAGGAATTAGATTCTAATATTATTGAATTATTGATAATGTTTGCGATAAAAAATGGGGTTATTACCATAAAGGAAGTAGATCAATATAGATTAAATAAGAGTACAGATTTTCTTAATTCAAAATATACTCCATTAGTTCAATTTGCGTATATCGATGAAATTGAGCGTAAATATGGAGATAATTCGGCACATAAATTTTTGTGCAATTCTAATGTATGGCTATTAAGAGAGCTGCAGAGAATTGCTTCTTATTCATCTAATCATGTTTTAATTGTTCAGGCTTATCAAAATATCGTTCGAACAATTAATGAAAATTATTCAAAGGACTCTAAGAGAAAAAGAAATGAAATAGCTAAATATATTAAATTTGATGAAATTAATGATATATTTTCTAATAATAAAGGTGCAAGAAAATTAATTGATAAAATTTATGAAGGACTTTTTGGTTTATTACAAAATAATATTCAATACTTTCATCAACGTGCTAAAAGTTTGTCTTGGGGAGACAGTAGAAATGAAGAGCTAGAACTAAACACGGCTTTGGGATATATTGAAAAAGCAAAACTAGATTATGAATTAGAATATCCGGATAATTTTGCATTCCAAGAAGCCTATAAACATATATGCTATACAAGAGCAACAATTTTAGCGAAGATAGCGTATAAACAGTACTATAAAGATAGAAATATTAATAATGAAGCTATCGAAGCTATTTATGATGCATTCTCTGACTCCGAAAAATCTAATATTAACTATATAGAAATGTCTAATGAATTAGGTGAACCGAATATAATAGTTAAATTTGTAAGGAAA
>OGEN01000901.1_pt1 | contig 24063 bp, 26 predicted proteins | sample 1570671 | NCBI WGS metagenome assembly OGEN01 (sample SAMEA2582128, study PRJEB24529) | metagenome | biome: Human gut stool | place: China | collected 2011 | reverse complement strand
AAGCCTATCCACACTATCGGCATATATTGCTCCATAGAGCTGTCACCCTCCTTTTTACATAAATATTATAGTTGGGGTAGAAAAAGAGCCTACAAATACTCTTACGGCAAGCACTTTTACGAAAAGAATACATTTCTTCCTCGTTTTCGCAGAATGACTAATAGGTTGGTTGACTATGTTATCAACAAATTGCGGAGCAAAACCTCGTTCGCAAGCGTTGCTAAAGAGGTGAATTTGTTAGTCCCTACGGTTATCAGAATATTTGATTTCTTACTCACTAAAAAACACTTTCCACAGCCATTTCTATTGATGAATTCAAGTGCAATGCCGGCAAAAAATATCAATGTATTATTGCTCATCACGTTAACAAAGTTGTTATAGATATTTTCCGACAAGGACAGTTTGATTTCTGCCACTTGTAATTATCATATATTCTATTTTTCGGGTTACCCCAAATATTGAAATTGAGCCTTTATTTTTTAGTCCCATAGCAGTTCCACAAGATATAAAAACCATGAAAAGCTTGACAAATACAGGCTTTTCGTGATTTTTGCTATTTCTTTCTATTATTTCCACTCGACAAAATCCAATCAATTTTGTTTAGATATTATTCTCTGTCGTATTCGCGGTGCTTTTGATTATTTGATGTATCATATTATCCTGACCATACGGATTCTAATGTTATCGGAGTTGACAGCACTTGCTCTGAAACGGCGGATAATAGTAATATATAATTTTTATGATCATCGAAAATCACAAAATAATATTATTTCTTTTTATCGTTAACTTTTTCTAATTCAATGTCTCCTATTGTTTGGCGAGATGTCCAGTATGTGCCCACTAAATGATTCTTGCCGTTTGTTAGTAGTCTACAAGTCCCATATTGTATTGGATTCTCTTTGCTATACTTACTTTTAGGATTAGTGATATAGGTATAATAAAGAACATATTCTTCATTTTCCTCCACAAGATTACCCACAATAGTATTGCTCGTTATTTCATTTGTTGTAATTTGAATTTTTATTGAAAGCAAAGTCTGTTTTACTTTTACCAATGTATCCTTTTTTGATGCGATACCATTAAAATTATATTCTATTATGCCTTTATATGTTCCCATCAACTTTGGCGTTTTTTCCAAAGGATTGTATTTCCATATCAAGGTACAATATAATCCCATAATGATTATTGTGACAGAAATAACCTCACCTGCTGCACCAATAAAGTCATAAAGCGAACTAAATCTCCACAACAAATAACGAATCACAAACAAGATTAATGCAAGCCACAAACTCTTTGATAAAAATTTTGCTATTTTATTATCCAATATTGTTACTCCTTGATATCATATTCATAAAAATCATATAGATCATTTACAAATTTTTGATACGCACTCTTTGTGGCAATATCAGGGAAAAGCGGCTTTATTCCATTTGCTTCTGTATAACCATCAAACTTCAAAAAGTTATTCTTTAAAAAAGAAACAGCCTCATCAAATGTATATCTTAATATGCTTGAATACTTTGTATAAGCAGACACATCCACATTCCAAAGCAATGATTCTAATCCAAAAGATGATATTTTTGGAGAAACTGCATAACCGCTTTCCTTCATATCCTCTCGCATATTTTTAATGATTCGAACGCATTTCTTGAAATTGTATTTTGTCACATTATTCTTTGCTATACCTAATTTAATGTGTTGTTCGGGATAATTGATTATCCTGCCACCACTATCAGGTCTAATTTCGATACCACCAACATAATTGTTAGAATCATTTATATAATCATCGGAGTAATTTCTGTACCTATATGCAGGCACAACATCTGCATCGACACGATATGTATTTCCAATAACTTTAATGCATTTGTCATGACGTGCCACACCTTGGTATCCAAAATGCTGATTTAATGCTTTTTCAACTTCGTCTTTCAATTCAGAAACAGAAAATGTTCCATCCGTAAAACCATAGTTGCTATCAGTCACACCTGCTCTATATTTTGCAATAAATGTTGATTCAAGAATAACTGCTACATCAACATCGCTTTCTGTTGGAATATTTGTCTTATTTGCATATGATCCTTGAACAAGTAGGGTGATTTTCTTGCCTGTGTACTGTTGACGCAAATCAAGAGCATATGAATAAGATTCTGCCATATAAGAACGGATCTCTTTCCCGTCATCAGTATAGTTAAGTTTTCTCATTGCATCTCGAACCATACGAATCGCATTTTTACATTTTTCACCTTCCGACTGACTAATGGGAGATGCCATTTTACTTATTTGTTTTTCTGTGTATTTCAAATCAAATCCTCCATAATTGTTTTGCAAATTCCCTATAATGAAAACAGCAAAGAAACCTTACTTTCTCGGTCCAAAAAACTTGTCCCCATTCAAATGAATCATATGATCCGGCATATCCGCAATCCAAACCTCTGTTTCCCAAGCAAGCGTTTCAGAAAACTTCTTAAAAGTCTTAAAGTCAAGAAATGCAGTTACATAAATTTTACCCATTGTAACGCCTTCTGTCATTTCTTCAATCTCTTTAATCCTCTTAGGTTCCATCGGCCCGACAGAGGTAACAGACTCGATAAAATAAAGCCAATTCTTTTCTTCAGAGTAAAGGACTACATCTGGCATTTTATCGTGAAGTGTAATTGCAAATCCCAGTTCTTGAAGCTTCTCAACATTCTTAACCAAATCTTTTTCCGTGGTATCCCCTACATAAAGGCACTCGGTATTCGGTGCAAATCGAGGCGCAAATTCCTCAATAATAGCCTTTTGTAGTTGATTATGCTTTCCAGGCGAAAAAGTAAAGTTTTCTCCATTAATCCGCACAGGCATTTTTCTCATTGTACGCTTAGACGCATACAGATCAATCAGTGTTTCATGAGATTGCAAAAATTTCTGTTTTTCTGATTCCCAATGCTCTGTTTCAAAACAGCGAATAAGCGAAAGCATTTCATCGGTCAGACGATAGCGATAGTTCGGACTATTGGTCGCTTTTCCATTATCCTCAATAAACGCAGCATTCCTAAAATGGTGCATAGCTTGCTTTCGAAAAGTCTCTCGGCTATTTTCCGCATAGGCAACGCCATAGTTTGCCTTCGTATACCCTATAACATCGTGAATGCGAATCCAACCATTTACGGCACTCGACCATTCATCATCTTCTTTTATATCTGCCATAGCCAAAAGAACGTAACAGCACAAATCCGCCTGCTGCTTAGCTGGCACTTGCAATTCTTTTAGTATCTCTCTTGCTTCCTCGATTTTGCTCATAAATGAAACTCCTTAAAATTTGGTCGCATCTCGCTTCTGTCATATCACGAGATTTAATCAGCGCTTTGCCCATTTGCTCTATGATTTCTAAAGGCGGTACAGGCATAGAATTGATCTCTGTCGAATTGACTTGAGTTGAACCGTTTAGGATTCTATAGTAACAATCATAAAGGGTTGAATTAAATAATACATATAGCCCATAAACAATGCATTCCGATAGTTCTTTTAGGCCGCTAATAAAATTAATTTTATTTTGGGTGCTGATTTTCGAATAATCAGGATACTTCCTTGCAAGATATACACCACACTGTAATCGCCGATGTTCTTCTTTTGCCGTAAATCTTTTTACAAAAAGATAATTTACATTCGGCTGCATCAGACTTGCTTGATTAGTAACGATATACTCGTGTTCTTTACCAATAGGGAATACAACTTTGCCGTCTTGGATATGCTGTGAATAAAACAGCGGGACAGCATGATTTTCAGACACATCACGCAAGGCTTCTCTGTTTCTAAAATCAACAGTCAAGCCTGTTTTCATCTTTAATCCAATGCTCGGTAGTGTATTTGACCACCTGTTCAGCAGTTCGAGTATTTCTACCTCTTGTTCATTTGTAACCAAATAAACATACTTATCTTCTCCTGAAACAACAGTATTGTACGCTGCTTCAAAAGTTGTTTTATTGAAAAAATCCTTGTTGCTTTGTGTTGTCGTAATAACGACATTCTCGGGAATGACCGTTGCTTTTCTGACTTTAATAATCATAGTTTCCTGCAAGACGCTCTCATTTTCGAACACCTTATCACGACTAACAAACAAGTGAATATGTTCTAAAATTCCGTCTTTCAAGAATTTCTGGCGAAATTTTTTGAAATATGCTCCCGAAGTCCAAGAGCGAGGAATGATATATACTAATTCGCCATTTGGACACAAATCAAACATTCCCATAGCAGCAAAAAGGAAATACAGATTGGGCGCACCATAACAAATATCAGGCATTGCTTTAGCCTCTGGAGCATCTTTTGCGATCTTCATATAAGGCGGATTCCCGATTACCATATCATATTTAAGAGGATTGGGCTCAGCCCCAAGCATTCCATTGTACTCTAACACTTGACTCAAAATATAGTTATCTTCTCGTATTTCATAGTCAACTCTTAATGTAGAATGCTGGCAAACCCACTGAAGATTTGCTCTCAACAACTCAATGATTTGAGGATCGTTTTCATAACATACCAAGTGTATATGCCGTAGCTGCGGTGTCCTTTGTAATTTTTCAATTAGCGCAACAGACAATATGCCAGAGCCAGCTCCGGCGTCAAGAATATGAAGCTGTTCTTTATCTACAGGCACTTCAAATAACTCAGCCATAAATACAGCAGTTTCTTTGCTCGTAAAAAACTGTCCATATTTTTTTCGCTGAGACTTCGGCATCTGTTCAATATATTTCTTCGTAGTTTGAAGGACAAAATCAAGCAGGCTCATTTTCTGTAAACTCCATTACATCACCAATATCACAGGACAATACAGAACATATCTTACATAAACTTTCCAGTGACACAAATTTATTGTGACTCATTTTAGAAAGAACATTAAAGCTTACCCCTGCCGCATTTTTCAAGTCAGTTCGATTCATTTTCTTATCAATTAGCAGTTTCCATAGTTTATCATAACTAACAGTCATTTCATTACCCCATTCGTAAGGATAAATGTATTATAGCATAAATTAAACGAAAATTCAAGTTTAACTCACGCTTGCATGAGTAGTTCTCGTATTAAATCAGTAAAGATCTACCGGCTTAGCCAGTGGATTTTCTTTTAACGCCTTAAAGGCTATGTTACATGCAGCATCTAAAGATGCATTGCGGTCTGACACTTGCGTATATTACTTGCTACCCGTTAACTGGTCATTCTAACCACTTAGGGTCATTTGGTCATTTACCATATCTTCGTGTAGCTGATTCTTTATGTATTCTTCAATTCTTTTTGCATTTTTTCTGCTGTATCTACATAATATTCTCTGCACCAAAATGATCTATTTCCATATTTATACTTTAGATTTACATGCCTTTGGTGTATCATTATACTGCTTTTTTATTTTAAAAATCCCATAAAACTTGACACACATTTTTGGTGGTATCTCTACGAACATATGTATATGGTCAGGATATACTTCTGCTTCTATTATATGTACACCTTTCCAATCACACAGTTCTCTTAATATTTTTATTCTGTATTTCGGGGGCAAATGCAATGGTATTCTCAATCACACAGACCTTTATGAGTATAAACTTGGTAAAATGCTAATGCACCTCAAGTTTTGTTTTGAGAGCATCCCCAATAAACCAACTTCTGCGGCAATGCTTAGATACTACCGACAACACAAAGGATTAACTACACGGCAATTAGCTGAAAGTGTAGGCATTGTCCCTGCTACACTTTTAATGTATGAGCGTGAAAAGTTTCCAATACCATATCAAACAGCGGTAGCCTTTGCGGATATTCTTAAAATTGATAAAAATCTGCTCTTTGATGATTTTGCACGATTTATGGATTACCCTTACAGCAACAGACTTCGTGAAGTCAGAAAAGTATATGGATTGAACCAAACAGATTTTGCGGAAAAAGCTAATATTTGTTACAGCATCTATGCTAAATGGGAAACCGCTGTCCGTCAGCCGTCACGAAAGATGTATGAGCAATTAGTAGCCACATATCCCGAAATAAAGATATAAAGTTTACAGCATATCTGCGACAAAACAGATACGCTATATTTTATAATCGACACATTGGTGTTTGTTCTTTTTCTTCTGTAAAATAAACTCATACTAAAACACAGGAGGAAAACGCAATGGAAAAATCATTATTTGAACAGATGGGCGGTACATACACTCAGGTAGGAGATTATATGCTACCAAACTTGACAATTCACGAAGAAGAACAAAAGCCTATAGGAATTTGGGGACAGCGGCACGCAAGGTACTTAAAGCAAAATCACAAAGTTCTCTATATGAATTTACTGACAAGCGGCAAACTGAATAACTACCTCTCCGATATTGACAAACAGGCAGAAGATATGTTTATTCGGCTGGTAAAAGAAATGGCCGAAAAGCAAGGCATAACCGAACGATTAAAGACAGCTGACCAAATGGCTTGGACACGAAAAATGAATACTATTCGTAATTCTGCTATGGAAATCATAAATCAGGACATAATATTTGTAAGGTGACTTATATCAACCGGGGCGATGATTATTTTGCATCATCGCCCCGATTTCATATATTCACTTATTTTAGACTATTCGCTTTTTGTTTCAGGAGCACTGATAGTGCCACTCATTGAATAGTCTTTTTCATCGTAATATAAATAGACATTATAGCCTTCTGTGTTATCGGCTGAATAGAATCCTTCAAAACTTCCCGGCTCAACCGTATATCCAAGTCCTTTGCATTCCTCGACATAAGCATTAAACTGCTCCAATGATACGCCGTATGCATCAAACATAAAGATAATTTCATCGTCTCTGCCGCTTTCTACCACCTTGACATCCGGTTTCGGAATTTTGCTACCGAGGTCTGTTTGTGACCATTGATATGCTATCTCTGTTTCTGCTTCGGCAGAATACTTTTTTGAACCGTAATCATAATATACGGTAAAAATTTTATCCTCATCGATATACTTAATGGTAGCAATATCAGGCTCAACCAAGTTATAGTGGTTAATGTCTTTCAGATAAAAGGAGCCACCATAATAATAACAGTTTATATTTGAAGCAGATTCGCTCGGATTAACAACTCTATCCGCTTCGGCGTGCATTGAAATCGGCCGGCTCTTGATGTCTTCCATATCTTCATCGCTTGCTTCAAATTTTTCTTGAATATCCGAATAGAAGTCTGCTTTTTCTTCTTCGGTAACACTTGTCTTTTCTTTGAAGGTAAGTTCAAAGTTAGTTATCGTATACTGCGTATTGTTCGTGTAGTTAAGGAGAACATAACGGTCACCGTCAACAATACCTTCATCAACCTTCCAAGAAATATCCTCTATGTTAATCTTTTTCTTGGCGGTACTGCCGCCGGGATTATTGGTTGTCTCGCTACTGCCGCACCCGGCAAAGCATGCTGCCACACTAAGAACAACAGCTAAAATGGTAAATATCTTTACTTTCTTATTCATAATCTTGACCTCCTAAAAGTATTTGTTAATCCTCGTCAATTTCTACAATTTCGTAGTCCGGGTCTTCAAAATTATCCTCGTCATAGTCATAATCACCGGGATTAGACATATGTAGAATTTCCGCACCTTCACGGGTGCATGAGCATAAGTACAAAGCATATTCTTCTGCATCTTCTTCTGTATCAAAAACTTCATCCTCGTACTCACCGTCAAATAATACCTTAAATTTTGCCATTTTTTCCACCTTCGTTCTTATTAAAATTTACAGATATCCAATTTACCGCTATGAACCTTCTTGTGACAGTCATAACAGAGGGATACGATGTTTTCTGCTGTTGCTGCTCCTGAAAACTGATGGTCAAATATATGATGTCCTTGGACTTTCTGTCTTGAGCCGCAAGCCTGACAAGTTTCATAATCTCTTGCTCGGCCTGCTCTTTGTGCCTTAATGTGTGCTGATGAACGCTTTGCCATAATATTAACCTCCAATCATTTTTCTAATACCGCCCTGAATAAGCGAACCGACATTGCTCTTTTGACCTGAAGCTATAGTTCCCCTGCCAAGAGGAGCATATTTTGCTTTTGCCTTCATAATATCTTTTGAGATTTGTGCCGCCTGATTTTGTGTCAATTCTGAAATAACCGCTACAACGGCTCTATCTTTCTTACCAGCCATATATTCTATCCTCCTTAAAAATTTGTGATTTTTACACCGTTTTCAGTTTCGACTTCTACAACGTTGTCGCCATAACAAATGGTAGTGATATGTTCTGTATCAACCCAAATGCCCGATTCATCTTTGCCGAGAGGGATGATATCCACCCCACCGCTGATTCTCTCCACGACTATAAAGTCACTTGTTACGCCGATTACTTTATCGCCGTCTTGTAAAATTTTGATTCTCATATTTGACCTCCTTAATCATCGTAGGTGGAATTTAATGCGCCTCCACCTATGGCGCATAATAACAGGATAATGTCATCAAACGGTCCGGGGCAGAAATCCAGAAGTGAGACTATGTAAATGATAAGCAATATCACCAACATTCCTTTGAGAACTCCACTCATCTCAACCCTCCGAATTTAGTGACCGTTGACTGAACAAAAAGCTGTAATAATTGCAACTGCAAGTGCGGCAACCGTATGTGCATACTTTACTGTTTTCTGATTGAAGAAAGCAATGACGGTCTTGAACCAGTTGCTTTGCTTAGCTTCCTTTGCTTCTCCCAGAGAAACAAGAATATTAGCGAAATTCATTTTAAATGCGTCTACATCGAACTCAAATGGATAAGATTTTTCGACGTTAGCTTCAGCCACTGCTTGTGCAGCCAAATTCATCTCACTGAAAGAGATAACTGTGTCACGGCTTTTGTCAATGATATAAGGCAATTGACTAAGAAAACAAGTTTTCAAAGTTCTGCACTTATTCTGCACCTCTATTCTGTTATTTGTGAAAACAACAATTTCATAAATCGGAATATCTGCCAATCCCTTTGCATTAAGCACCTCACGGAGAAGGCTTTCTTTAACCTGCATTTTCTCTCTAATGTGGGAGTCCCATCTGAGAAATTCACCGGTTCTATAGTAATTTCCGTCTTCATCAATAAAAATATTTCGGCTTGTATTCTTTACCTCTACAATAAAACCACCGTTGCGAGTGATGACTACAGCGTCAAGTTCACTACGCATCTCATTGTTAGAAAGCTCGATATTCTTCAAAAGGATATGTTCGCCGTGAATACGGGAAAGGCTGTCAAATGCCTTCATTTCTCCACGATTGCCGGAAATTTCAGCTTTGATTAGATTGCAGATATATTTGCAATCCTTTTTGAAAACTTCAAGCTGTTCGGTTACAATGCCACCGCATTCGGAATTCATTTCATCCAAGCGTCTCTCAACATCCCAAATTTTGAGTTCTGCCACGTTTGAGCTTTCAGCGAATGTTTTCTCCACAAGTTCGGCTTGAAGTGCAAAGAGTTCCGGAAGAACCTCCGTCTTGTGGTAGACATCCTTGTTGAAAGATGTAAAGCTGGCTGTGATTTCATTTACTCTGTTAGTGTTCATTTTATTTCCTCCTAAAATTTTATTTTTGTTGTCGTTCCTTTGACTGTCTATATTGTAAGAATCCATCTTGGGGACAGCAATAGAAGAAACTTGGGGGTTTTAGGAGAAACATGGGGAATAAAAAATCATAGACCCAACATCACCAAATGCTAGGTCTATGATTCAGATTACAGTTATTGATAACCTATTTCTTTTTTGAAATTAACTAAGTCGATCCATAGTTGGTTACTGAAAGCAGCACATGTTCTTTGAGCATATTCAAGTACATATTCAGCACTAATCAGTTCTCCGTGCTCGTTGTACAAGGGATGTTTATGTGCAAATCTTGCCCATTTGATTAAGCAATTCGCATCTTGGGTTGGATTGTGGTTAATACAGCTTTCTTGATAAAGCCATGCTGCCGAATACTCTATAGCATAATCGTCAATGTTACCTTTTGCTTCCTCAATAACAGCCCAAGCTATCCAAGGAGATACAGTGTTTGTTCCAGTTAAGCACTTATTTTTTAAGATAACATCGGCAGAGTAATCATTTAGCAAAGACGAGTACTCTTTGTTACGTTCGATAAAATATGCCCACTCAACCCAAATTTGGTCATCCTCGTCAACATTTCTCATACATGCTTCTTTATAAATCCAAGATGCACTGTACAGAACATCGTAACCGCCAATGTTAGTATGCCCTTCCTCGATATCTGCCCATTTCATCCAGACTTGTGAATTTGGAACTTGATGATCAATACACGCACATTTCAAAATCATCGAAGGTGTGAAATCGCCATCATTTGAACATTGCATGGAATCATTATAGTTGGCCGCAAAATCCGCCCATTTCATCCAAATAGCCGCATCAGAAATTATTCCATGATTGGTGCACGCTTCTTTGTAAATCCATGCAGCACTATTTGGTGTTTTATAATCTCCAATATTACCCATACGAGTCTCAAGCTCTGCCCACTTAATCCAAAGATGGGTACTTTGAGGAAATTCTAATGAGCCAGCATAGAGCAGTCCCCTTGCGCAATCATTTAGCGTGATATCTCCAATATTACCTACACGTTCTTCCAGTTCCGCACGTTTAATCCAAAGATGCGTATTCTTTAGCTTAGAGCACCCCTCCTTGGCAACCCAACGTGCAGAATACTGTATTTCCGGATCGCCAATGTTTCCGCATTCCGCTTCAACATCTGCCCATTTTATCCAAAGATGGGGATTGTCTTGAGCATAGTTACGTCCCTCTCGCAATAGCCATCTTGCAGAATACTCAACATTTACATCGCCCAGATTTTCATGGCGTTCTTCGAAAGATGCCCAAGCAATCCACCAATGTGCATTATTAGTAAGCGATGTAAGTCCCAACTTGTAAATTTCTCTTATTTTTCCGATGGTTGCACCATTGTTCTGAGGATTTTTCTCGTACAAATCAATCCAAAGATTCCAAATATTAACGGGCGCTTCCATATCGAGGCAGAGTGTTTTGATATAGTCGTTGACCGTGTCAAATGATATTTCATCAAAAGACCTGGATCGTAACCAATGGTGATAAACCTCCCATAGAGGTAGTTTCCTTTCAAAGCACTTCATTGCCAGATCGTCTTTAACAACAGCATTATCCAAATGGTGATAAAAGCGATCTATAATAACATGGCCGTGTTGTTGACAAGACTCCATAAGACGCTGAATTATGAAATTCTGTGTTTTCTCATAATCAACTACTTTAAAAGCCTGTACAAACAGCCCTGATATTTCTATAGTCCTTGGATCTGTGGGTCTATAGTCTTTTGTGGCTTTCTCCACCTCACCTAAATAAATATCAAGAACGGCAATAATTACATCTTCTCGTTCTTCTTCATTTAAGTAGCTCCACCAATCACCGTCTTTGAACAGATATTTATAGAATAGCTGAGAAATAGATTCGTGCCTTGTTTGATACACAGTTCCGTTCAACACGACTTCTTTTCGTAAGTAGTATTTTACATCTCGGTCATCAACAGAAAAGTATTTGCACAGAGATCTATATGTTCGTGTTCCAATGGCTGTTCCTGCTTGTTCTGCAAAGACAATAGCTGCCAAAATCCTTAGTGTAGTTTCTCCGTTTTCAAATTTGGAGATTCTTTCGATGATTTCCTCCGCAATCTTTTCTAACGAATCGGCATTGTATATTGTCATGAGCATTGAAGCATATAGAAAGCCGTACGAGTCCTTAAAGAAAAGTTTCTCAAGTTCAACAACACTTCGTTTTATCCAGTGAATATGTGTTTTGAGATACTGTGCAAACGCTTTGGATTCAGAAGCTGAGATTTTGGGAAGCTCTATTTCTTTAATGCTTCTTCTCGTATCATCGAAAAGCGTTTCTTTCAATGTTACCCATTCATTGCTTCTTGAAGCAATAGCAACAGTAAGCCCTTCCTTTGTTGCTCTTGTTAAGAAGTTTTTGAATTCTGAGGTGTTGGCAGGATTATCCACGAGAAAAATCCCATCGGTCACATTGTCAGGAATTTCATATTTATGTGTAGGAGCATGATAGAGGACATTTTTCCCTGCGCCATACAACTCTGCACATAATTGCATCAGAACGGTAGTCTTTCCTTCGCCGCCTGCTCCAGTTAAAACGATAGCACCGATTTCATTTTCAATCGCATCTATCAGTTCGTTGACAACATCTCTTTTTACTGGAGCATATTGAGAAGAGGCGAACACCAATGGCCAACTGCATTGATCCCCCTGTAAATACAGTTTTGTCTTTTTGGAAAGCCAATCTTGGTCAAAAGCACGAGCTTTCTTTTGCTGGGTTTTCCAATACTTCTTGGAATGCCAAATATCTCGATATTCATCCCATAAACTTGCATGGTCAACAATTATATCGACGATATTTTCATCAGGAACAGAAATTTTGTATCCACCACCAATTTGACTTTTAGACTTTTCGAAGAGGGGTTCTATTTCAGGCACTCGTACCAAGAGTCCCTTTTCGGACGCTTTATTTCTTGTGAATTTATTGCTTAATGAAGCTTTCCAGTCTCCGTATGGATTTTCATCACCGGTCATAGCAAAATATAAGGTCTCATGGGAAACAAAATGCCTATTGCTGTTCAAGAGACACTCAAGTAATTTTTTGTGTGAACTTGGTAAATGCACAGCAATTTCATTGCGAATAACTTCCTTTAATTCACTATCCCAATAACAATTATCTGTAAAATAATATTTCATAAATCATATCCTCAGTTCATTCTGGCATTAACATACAATGAGTCATTCATCAAATCTTGTTAAGATCCATAAAGTTTGTATACTCTAAAAAGCACTATACGCTAAACGCTTATTTCTCAAACCGTTTTCCATACATAATTCTATAATACTCACCATCTAATTCTTGAGATATTTCTCGGACAAGCTTTGATTCCAAATTCGTTACTTCACAAAAAGCGATAGGTTTTCCAGTTTTATCATAATTGGTCGGTATACTCTTTTCATCACGATATAGTAAATGTTGTTCTAATTGTTCTACAAACATTTCCATCACAGGTGTATTTTTTCCACTACCATCAAAATACCATCTAAAATGCCAAACATGATTATTAACCGCTTGGTTAAATCTTAAAATAGGAAGATATATCTTTTCATATATGTATTTTCTGTTACCCGTTATCTTCTCGGTAAAAAAATCCATATTTCCGTAATTAGCATCCCAAGCCGACTTATCAATGTCGTAATAATCTAAATAGAATTTCATTTTTTCTTCTAAAGACATACTATCTTGATATTTATTTAAAGCATGAAGAAGATTTTTGCATTGATACATAAAGCTTTCAAGTGTAGATCGTTTCTCATGAAAATAAGTTATGAGAGATGTCAATGCAGATAGCAATGCACTTCCGAAAACAGCAAGGCAAACATTTATCCAAAAAGCAGTTTCCTCAGAAGTGGCAACATAGTGCAAAAATAAGCAAATAACAAGCGAGAGGAATGAAATAATTCCACAAATCCAAGTTAACCTTTTATAAGGTCTCATATTTAATTCCTCCTAACAAAAATGATATGTGAAAACAACAAGTTTGGGCTATGACTATAGTCAAAAAATCCAAACAAATTTTCAACTATTATCTAGGTCGTTCTTCCATATAAACTCTAAAATATCATTTGGTGTGCAATCAAGAGCTTTGCAGATGCTTTCTACTTTATCCAGTGCCATATATTGTCCTTTTTTTATTTTCATCATTATATTTGCGGATATGTTAGCCTCACGCATAAGCTGTGCGTTGGAAATATCTCGTTCAATCATTAAGTGTAAAAGTCTTTTATAACTGACTGCCATATTGTACCTCCACTTTTTCACATATTGTATCACGGAAATGTGATCATTTCAATAGAACGCAAATATACTTTTGTTGCCTACTCAAATATGATATAATATTTTCAACTTTACAGGAACAATACAACATTTTTATGTCGTTTAATAAACAGAGAGATTATCTCTCTGGGAAGGAGGTGCAAAATATGCCGATATTATTGAAAAGACGAAACGGCGAGGTTACACCCGAAGAAGCACATCAAATTGGACTGGAAACTGCAAGGCGTATGTGGGGCAAGGATTATGAGATAGTCGTTACCACTCACCTGAACACAGATAATCTTCACAATCATATTGTGGTCAATTCGGTATCCTTTCGCACGGGACGGAAATTTGAAAATCATATCTCCGACCATTACAAGCTGCGGGAAATTTCCGACGCAGTTTGTTTGGAGCGAGGAAAAAACGTATTGCCACCGAGCAAATTCACGGGCAGCCGAAAGAAAGATTATTGGGTTCACAAAAACGGCGGTTTAACCCACCGAGATATTCTGAAGCGGGATATTGATGAAGCAATTTCAAATACAACCAATTGGAAAGCCTTTGATTTATATCTGAAAAATCTCGGCTACAGCTACGCAAGAAACAGTGATTACCGTCATCCTTCCATTATTGCTCCCGGCTGGAAACGCTCTGTCCGTCTTGATTCTTTAGGCGAGCAATACACGCCGGAGAAAATTCAGCAGAGGCTTATCGATAATCAGAAAGATATTACCCTTTACGCAATTCGCATTCCCAAACGGTTCACACCTTTAATGGAACTTCGACTTGCATTGAAGAAAGCTCAGCGTATGGATGGAATGCAGCTTGCGTTTGCCTTGATTATTCAATTATGGAAGCTGATTACAGGCAATAATATAGAACCGTCATCCCCAAAGCCGCTGTCTCCGACATTACGGCAGGAAGTCAGAAAATTAGATCAAACCTTAAAGGAATACAAGCTTCTTTGTGAGAATCAAATTGATTCCGCACAGGAGCTTGTTTCATTTATCGAGAAAAAATCAACAGATATTTCTGCTTTGGAATCAGAACGGCAGAAAATTTACAACCGTATCCGCCGCCCAAAATCAGAAGAAGAAAAAGAACTGAACAAAGCGGTTGCAAGAGAAATCTCCGTAAAGCTAAAACCTTTGCGAAAAGAGCTAAAAACCGCAAAAGCAATCACCGAGCATTATCCGCATATCTTGGAATTGCTCGAAATCGAGCGTGATATGGAAGCGCAGATTAAAATCAAAACTAAAGAAAGAACGAGGTAACACATTATGAATGAAATTAAAAATATAAAGATTACAGACTTGATATCCGCACCCGATAATCCGTTTAAAGTAACTATGGACACGGAAATGGAACGACTTATTGAAAGCATAGCTGAAACGGATGTGATTGCTCCGATTATTGCCAGACCGACCGATAACGGAAAATACGAAATTGTCAGCGGACACCGGAGAAAATACGCCTGCGGATATCTCGGAATAAAGAGTGTTCCGACGATTATAAAAGAACTTGACCGCAATGAAGCGGTCATTTTTCTTGTAGACAGCAATTTACAGCGGGAAAATATTCTACCGAGCGAAAAAGCCTTTGCTTATAAAATGAAATTCGACGCTTTATCTGCACAAGGAAAACGAACTGATTTAACTTCGTGCCAAGTTGGCATGAAGTTACGAAGTGATGAATTGATGGCGCAATCCGCAGGGGACAGCGCCCGTCAAATTCAGCGCTATATCCGTCTTACTAACCTTATCCCGCCTATTTTGGATATGGTTGATGAGAAAAGAACTGCCTTCACACCCGCCGTTGAGCTTTCCTATCTGCTCCCCGAAGAACAGACAATGCTGCTGTCCGAAATGGAATACAACGATTGCACTCCGAATTTATCCCAAGCGCAACGGCTAAAGGAACTCAGTATGCAAGGCTTGTTTACCAAAGAAGGACTATCCGCTATTATGAGCGAAGAAAAAGCCAATCAGAAAGAGCGTGTCAAAATCCCTGCTGAGCGTATCCGCAAATATTTCCCGAAAGACTATACCACGGTACAAATTGAAGAAACCATTGTAAAGCTCTGCGAAGCGTATCACCGAAAGCGGTTGCGTGACAGAGATTCCAGATAGGAGGTGCGCCTATGGATTTTAAGATGAACGCTGTTATTCACAAAGGGCAGGATTATGAAAAATCTCTCCACACCTTTCAGAATAAGCGTATGGAATATATTGAACACGAGTTAAGAGCATTTGATTCGCAAACCTTGTTTTGCTTTCTGAATGACCTGCGGAAGCGAGGTCGCACAATGGAAGAAATCACAGGAATAGCGGTATAATGCACACAGCGAGAATAGGAGGTTCGATTTTATGAAGAAAAAGACAAAACAAATTGCAGAGGACAATCGTAGTGTAGCAATCTACGCCCGAAAGTCTCGTATTACCAACAAAGGTGACAGTATCGGCGTTCAGTTCAAGCAATGTGCAGAATATGCAATACGGGAGCTGTCCCTTGATGATGATTATACCTTTATCAATTATGAAGATAAAGGATTAAGCGGATATTATTCTGACCGTCCCGATTTTCAGCGAATGCTTCACGATATAGAAATGGATAAAATACGGGCGGTGGTCTGCTACAAGTTAGACCGTATCGGCAGAAAAACAGCAGATTTACTTCGATTGCTGGACTTCTTGGAAAAGCACAAGGTAGATTTGCTTATCTGCTCCAACAATATCAATACCGCTTCGGGGGTATCCAAAATCTTTATTCAGATTTTCGCCGTTGTTGCAGAATTTGAGAGAGATACCCTTACCGAGCGTATTACGGATAACATGATGGAGCTTGCAAAGGATGGGCGCTGGCTGGGCGGTAACACGCCCACCGGATTTTCCGTCAAAAGAGTTACCACAGGAAGCGGCAAGAATAAATCTGCTTACAGCTATTTGGAAAGCCTTCCCGAAGAAAAAGCGATGATACAAAAGCTGTATGAAATCTTCGGGCAGCTTCGTTCCATTAAGAAAACGGCAGATAAGATGAATGAGCTTGGCTATCGCACAAAGATTGGAAGCAAGTTTAATGCTTCTACTACAAGATTATTATTAAAAAATCCTGTTTACTGTGTTGCCGATGAAAATGCGTATAACTATTTTTACGAAAACGGAGGTGGACTATGTGCTGAGCTGTCAGAGTTTGACGGTCAACACGGATTGTCTGCGTACAACAAGACAGACCAAGAAAAATTTGAGGACGCAGACAGCACCTTTATTTCTCCGAAATTCGTACAGATAATGTCCGCAAAGCCAGTATCAGAATGGATTATTTCTGTCGGCCGACACGAAGGCTTTATTCCTAGCCAACAATGGATAGACACACAAAATATGATTGATTCCATCGCAGAAAAGTACAACCGCCCGCACCGCAAGACTAATGCTCTGCTGGCAGGACTGATATACTGTCCACATTGTGGGAAACGCCTGCGAGTTATCTCCGAATCTAATCGTTGGACAAACGATAAGCCGAGATTTAAGTATGTCTGCCCCTGCTATCGTGAAAACGAATGTACCTTCCAATCTGTTGACGGTGTACTGCTTGATGAATTTGTAGTACAGCAGTTATCTAATCTTTCCGATGAGGACAGCGAATATTTTACCAAACTTCTCAACCAACGAGCTTCGGATATTTTTAAGAATTCGCAAAACGAACAGGAATTGACCGAACTGAAGAAAAAGAAAGCACAGCTTGAAACGGCGATTTCAAATCAGGTGAAAAACCTGCGGGAAGCAGACGAAAACTTAAAACGGTTTATTCAAGATGATGTAAAAGGGCTGACAGACGAGCTTTCTGAAACGGAAAAACTGTTACAAAAATTAGAGGACAGCAGGCAAAGTCAGATGTATGCTGTCAGAGACATTGAAGAAATAAAAGAAAGGCTGTTGTCCTTTGGTAAATACGCAAAGGGCGCACAGCCGGATGTGCTGGTAACGCTGATACAATCCTTTGTGGAGCGTATTTATATCGTCGATGAAAACGATGAGCGTTACTGTCATATCTTTATTAAAGGTTGCACGAAAGAGGACTATGACGAGTTCTTCCGGGCAACCGGTTACATATCTGGTACAAGAGAAAACGGAAATATCACATCTAAATTGCCTTTGTGTGATTCAGATGAGTGTAGCAAACACTATATGGTATTTGCAATTCCAACTTGTATGTGCTAAGCTGTTATTGTCATGCATTTTATGACCTTCTTCTGTTACTTTACAGTTGCCAGTTCGCATTTCTATTACAACAGAATGAGTTGCTTTTTATTATAGCTAAAGCTTTTTTTGGATTACAGATACAATCAGGGGTTCATTGCACAAAAATATCCGAGAGGGTTTCATCGTAAAAGCCTCTCGGATATGTATGGAATAGTATAATTTGCGCTTTGTACTTATCCTCTCAAATCAATAACTTCCCAATCGGTATCGAATACACCTTTGCTTTTTTCGTAAGTTTTCGCCTGCATTGCTACACATAATAACTTTTTAGGTCTGCTCATACCAACATAAGCAAGTTTACGGCTGGAATCATATAGATTTGAACTACCGCAGCGACCAACACCAAAGTACGGAAGAATACGATTCAAATCTGATGCGCCCTGTCTATCGGTTTCAAGATATAGAGTTGCATCATGCGTTTCACCTTTGACGCCATGAATAGTGTCAAATACAATTCTACGGCCTCTAATAGGATCTATCAACACATTTTTCTCGGATATTTCTGCAAGATTAACACCAGTGGTTTCTTCGAGAAAAAACTCTGGAAGGACAGTAAAAATATCAGGACAGCTCGGATTGTTGACTCTAAGCAAGTCATTTATATTCAGCCGTATCACTTGATCTACTGAATGCCTGTCAATTGTTTGCATTCTCGGCATTTCATATATCCATTTGTGATACTGCACTCTATATTTTTCGTCGAGAGCAGTTTTCATTGTTGCTGGTGTATAGTCTTTCCCTGATACAGGGTGCTTTATTGGAATGTAGTGGAATACTCGGCACAAGAGCCTACGGACAATTTGCTCTACCTTATACAATTTTCCCTCAAACAAATACTGGACAATCTCATCCACTAAAGTCCAATAGCTATACTCGCTTTTCTTTTTTACTGAAGCATCAAATTCAGCCCAATAGCTTCCGATTTTCAAACCGGCCGAATCTTCTTTTTTTATTGCGCCGATAGCCTTATATATGCCATTATTATCGTAGAGCTCATACCTTTCTAAGGCTGAAATGAACCCACCAATGACTCTGTCAATCTTTTCAAGAGAAAAAACAAGCAAGACTGGTTTAACTCCTGTCTCTCCGGCAAGCGTTACGATATTCTTCTCACCTTTTTTTAGCTTACAGAGTACATTGGCAATTTCTTGGTTAAACCTACAAGAAGTCATAATTGGTAGAAAGTCAGGTTGTGGTATCCAATCAGGGGTTGTATCAACTGCTGAATTGTAGATGGCCTGATCGGAATCTCCAATTTTGAACACTGCACATTTTTGTGGGTCAAATATCGCATCTATGGCTTGACGTTGAAGGTTGTTGCAATCCTGATATTCATCTATGAATACATACTGGAATCGTGACGAAAAGAGGTCAGTATACTCTGTTGGCAATTCAGTAATGGCTGCGTTTGCGTATGCATAGGCATCTTGATACCGTATTATTCCTTCGTCTTTAAGGAGTTCGGCCAGCAGTTCTTTATATTGCTCGGCAGAAGCTTTTCCTACACCAGCCAAAGGCCTTTTCAGTTTTCCTATGCAAAGTGCTCCATCATCTCGTATGTGTAATGCTTGCGTGTGATTGATTCGATCAAAAAATTGACCGCCAGTTTCAAAATTATTCCTTGTCACATAGTCAAGAGTTTTGTACTTTTCTTCATGCTGTATTTTACTAAGCATATACTGCGCATAAGTCAGACTATCAACCACTTGCACATTCTGTCCAGAAATATTTCGCAAGTATGGCATAGTCACAAACCTGTCAATAAATGACTGAATTGTGCCTATATAATTTGGATAGTTAAGAAGCCTATCTGCATAATCGGAGAGCCGGTTTTTTGATTTCATTGATGGCAACATTTGTATGAGAGAGCACACAGATTCCTGCACCGTTTTCGAGTGGCATTTTGTCTGCCAACAGTTTTAGCTTTGCGAGAAGAACGGTTGTTTTTCCACTACCGGGACAGGCTGCTACATCTGTTGAATGCCAACAACGTATAACTCTTCTTGCATCTTCCGGGAATTGTGCGCCATGCGGCAAAAGAAGTTCTTCTAAGGTTTGAATATCTTGGTCAGGAATCTGCCATTCCATTATAGAATCCTCCTATCTACACTGTTTCTCCTGCTGCATATTTGATAGCATCCACAATATAACCTAAAAACGGATCATTCTCAATCCCAGATTTCAATGCGTCCTTCTCGCTTTCGTTGGTTTTGAATCCATACAAGTCGAGATCGAACATCTTTTCTTGCGTCAGCCCATCTGGAATTATGGATATTTTCCAACGCAAAAGCGAAGCCAAGCACTGGGCAACAATCGCTTTCAGACTGCTTTTTCCATTGCCATTAAGCATTAATTTATAAATATGGTATGCCCTTTCAGCAGGAGAGATTCCATTCCACGCCTTCGCATCTGCTTCGGCGTCACGATTTGCTTCATCAATCTTGGCATCAGTGAGTGAAATATACTCTTGCGCATTCAGAATTTTCTTCCCGTAATGAACCGCCTTATGGAAATCATCTGAAAGGATACTCATGGCGATGCAATACTCGAGTGTCCATCGAGGTGAAGTAAATCCTCGGATAGACCCAGTTGTATACTTACTATTTTTTTCTTCTTGCTTCTGTACAGATTGAGTTTCTTTTTCGTTGAATTCCTCAGTGTGCGTTACTGGATTGGTGTTATATTCCGGCTTTATATCACAATCTGTTACTACAGAAACCGGTATTCCAATATCGTTGCCGTCTTTTCTCTCCATAATTCTGCTATATCGAAGAAAAGCTGTGCTTCCAACATTTACAATGGATATACCGTATTTCTCTAATGGATAGCCGAGAATGTCTGCAATTACAGGAATCAGTATATTTTCTGCATCACCCTCGACCATTATGATGCCCTTAGCAAAAAACAGATTGGCCTTTGTTGAGTCGAGAAAACGCTGGAGAAACAGATAATCCCCCTTTTGTAATCCGGTTCGCCCTTCGGCCAAATCATATCCGGTGCCATTCTTCATTAAAATCAAATTTTTTAGATTGATTTTTGATGTCAAAATGGGGCTATGTGTGGATATGATAATTTGGACATCATTCTCATTATACTCGTTCTGGAGATAACTGATTAGTCGAAGTTGCGCTTGCGGATGCAGATGGGCTTCCAATTCTTCGATTAGAGCCAGTTTCAGGCCACCATCTGTATCATCCTTTAGAAGCAACAACTCCGCCGCAATAAATAGCAGATTCAATTCCCCAAGCCCGGGGTTGATCTCAGGAGCATTCAATGACAGGGACTCCAGTATAGCTTTAAGCTGAATATCCGAGGTTTTCAGTTCTGCATCACTGGCTTGACCCTTATCACTAAATGACTCTAAATTATTGCGGATTGTCTGGAGTATACGTTTCCCATCTGTATTATCTGTAAAATAATTCTCAATGCGTTGATTCGCATCTCGAAAAATATCAAGAACCGCATGTTCTTTCTTATCTTTGAAAACGGGGTGATTTAGAAGTATCTGCGAAATTCTAGAACTACGTCCGGAACTCATTTCCCGTTCGGCATCACGGAGTGGTTTCAAATAAACAGCTTTCAGCAATTCTCTTGCCTTTCCATCAATCGAAATTCCATCGTCTATATCACCCACACGCAATTCCTGATAGATCTTATGTCCTTCCTTATATGCGCGATAATGAAGTTCGAGTGTATATTCAATATCATTCTCAGCCTTACTGAATGAAAGATATTCGATAAAGTTTTTCGCTTCGTTCTGTGTAAATTCCGAAATCGTGCAATCAATCTTAAACTCCAAACACGCATCTCCACCAACAGGTTTATAAAAATCCTCATCCGACGGTCTGATATACTCATTGCTCTGTGTCAATAGGACTAATTTCAATGCATCAATTACAGCGGTTTTTCCTGAATCATTTTCGCCAATCAGCGCATTTAGACCTTTGTGAAAAGTAATGCTTAAACCAGGAGCGTCGTCAACAGATTCGAATTGGCGAAAGTTATACAGTCTTAATTCGGATATAATCATTTTTTCACGCTCATTTCCAATAGTAAATTTGCCAGTGGAAGGTCGCTTCCACGAATGCATCGCCACTGTTTTTTTCTGTGAACCGTTATCTGTATATACTGCGACCACACTCTATATGCAGGAACCGTATTACCTTGTGCAAATAAAAGCTGCCATGATGTGGAATTGTATATTGGTAATCACAACAAATCCTTGTTTTTTAACAAGATAAATCGGTTATGAAAGATCTCATCAATCTGTTACTCCTTCATAATACTGTCATAGTAAGGTATTGCCAAAAGCGTGCTGAGGAGATTTACTGCTGCAATGACATGATACTCATTTGCCTTTTCCTTGAAATATTAAAGTGTGTTTAGATTCTCCGGACATTCCTGTATCTCATAAAAGATGTTTAGAATCTCTCACGGCAGAATCTTCTCTCCACAAATCAGTGAGAGAAATTCCAAAATGCGATGTAGGTTTTTATTCACCTCGAAGATGAATTTCAGTTCGTGCTCATCGCCAAAATTAAAACAAACGAAACTCTTATAATGGTTCTTTTCGAACTCTTTCGTCAGCCATGTCTTACTAACTTGTCGTATGCCTTTCATGACAAGAGGGTTTCGTTCCGCATCATTTTTCTAGTTTATCAAATCTTGCATCGCATTGCGTCTCATGGCGATCGCCATCCTTTTATGGGACTAAGGGACTAATAAGAATATAACACATTTTTCTAAAAATATCAACACAATTTCCAAACATTTTACCAGCATTATGAGCTGTGAATTCACATATTTTTCAGAAGAAAGTATATCCATACATAAGAATTGACGCGAAAGTAAGCTTTGGAGAAACGTAGCAAACCAATGACTCATCGCTATAAATGAGAAAATATCACATTGTAGATAATATTTTTCTGGAATTTCAAGAAAACTTTTCAATGGCACATCCGCATCTAAGAGTAAAGATCCACTAGCTAAACTGATGATCTTTGCTTAAACAATACCATATAAATCACAAAATGCCCGCCTGTTACCAAGCGAGCATTTCATGATTCTGTAGATTAATATTCAGAACTTAACAGAAATTCTGCTATATACATCCTCTTTATGTTCTCGTAGTTTTCTCATGAAAATTCATCAGTTATAAGTATATATTTGTGGTAGTTATCATGAATTTCCAATAATTGGTATATTCTCTTTTTTATGTTTTCTTAGAACGAAGTTCCTGAGTCACCTGCACATATAGAGCTTTTCGTTTTGCCGAACAGCCACAAAATCAATCTCTCAGCTAGCTGACTTGCCGACATTTACAGTGTATCCTCTGTGGTAAAGCTCCAAGTAACCGACATTTTATGAATCGTTGACTTACCACAGCGATGAACTCCCGTAAAATTTTTGGCAAATGGTGTGTCTACATATAGAGGTCTATAAATCATTGTGATACCTCCTTCTATTCCACCGTTTTCGTCAACTATTCTTGCAACACGATAAAAACAGCTCACAGGAATTTTAGGCATAAAAAAAGAGCCCATTGGCTCAGATGTTAAAAATATTAAATAAGTAATTGTTATTGATTATCTTCAATTTTCTGATATACACTTACTTTTTAAGATTTAGAAGAAGGTATCGTTTTATTCACTCCATGCTGTGGAGGGAAGTCGATCACTTGCTCTTTTAGTGAAACTTTCTTTGAGATTTTGTCGATGAACGGAATTTTTACATGCAAGCCTGTTGACCATGTTACATGATATGTGCCGAGTCTTTCAATTACATATGCGTGTGCCTGTGGCACTACCTTGACATTGCTTACAATTACTATAAGCAGGATTAAAAGGATGATACCTAAAATAATAAGTGCTACCATTATTTACCTCTCATTCTGATATGGGTTCTACAATGAGCTTTACGCCCTCAATTGCAAGAACCTTAACTTTTGTTCCTTTTA
>OGEN01000893.1_pt1 | contig 24250 bp, 14 predicted proteins | sample 1570671 | NCBI WGS metagenome assembly OGEN01 (sample SAMEA2582128, study PRJEB24529) | metagenome | biome: Human gut stool | place: China | collected 2011 | reverse complement strand
TGTTTCCGCTGAAACGGTGACCTCATCACAAACAAAACAAACATCAAGCTGATGGGAATCATCAACTTGCTACAGAAGTCCTTCTCAGGGAACCTCACGGTCACTCATCCGTAGATTTTAAATATGATTGTCGGATAAATTGGGGATAGTAAACCAGAAAGTCGATCCTTCTCCAACTTCCGATTCCACTCCAATCGTTCCGTGCATACGCTCAATAATAATTTTACAAAGGGACAATCCCAATCCAAGCCCTTGGGTAAAGCTATCAAGTTTCACAAATCGTTCAAATATCACTTCCTTTTTATCGTTAGGAATACCACATCCGGTATCCGTCACATAAAACCTAATTTGACCATTCTCTTTCTCTTGATACCCCCAACGAACGGTCCCCCTTGTTGTAAATTTAATAGCATTATCCAATAAGTGCTCCAATATCTGTATCAGCCTGTCCCGATCTGTATAGATGTGAGCATTCGACTGCTCCCGATCCCAAGCCAAAACCAGGTTGTCCGTTTCTGCTTTGGGAACATACGTCAATTCCATCTCTTTCATCAATGAATCGAGGACTACATCCGAACCGACTATGTCCATAACGCCCGACTCAATATTGGAGAGATCGATAACATCGTTCATCAATCGCAAAAGATGCTCCGTATTACTCTGTATCAATCCGATATACTCCTGCTGCTCTTTTTCGTCATCTATGATAGAGAGCAAAGATGCAAAACCTACAATCGCATTCAACGGTGTACGTATCTCATGGTTCATATTAGCAATCAATGCCGATTTCAACCGATTGGCTTCTTCTGCTTTCTCTTTAGCTGCGGTCAGTTCTTCTTCCATAACCTTTCGCCTGGTAATGGACATCAGCGATCCCTCTACAGTCAACAGTCTGCCATTTTCATCAACTTTCCCGGGAATGGCATGCATTTCCAACCACTCCAATACGAATCCCTCTCTCTTTTTAGCCCAGAAACGAAGTTCGACCACCACTTTCTTCATTTTGCCTTTCAGTATCCCCCGACAAGCTTCAATCACCCGAAGGCGGTCTTCCTTATAGATGCCTTGATAAACACGCGCTATAGAAACCGGAAACGAATCATTATGAAAAATCTCCCATCCTGCAGGATCGTCCGACGGACGGGCATCAAACCATACCATATGCTCTGCCAGTTCCCACTTCCATGGAAAAACTTCCGCGACCCCAAGCGTCATTAACAACTTGCGGTTCACTTCATTCAGCATCTGCTGAGTCCGCAACAGTTCGGTTTGTTTTTCTTGTTTCATTTAAGCCACTATTTATCGATGCATACGATATTCTGTAAGCGTCATTCCTGTGTGCTTTCTAAAAAAACGCCCCAGCGACGACTGGTTCGCAAAGTTCGTTTTAATAGATATCTCCTGTATATTCATGGTAGAGTTCTTCAACATGGCTTTGATCTCCAATATGGCATACTCTACAATCCAATCTTTTGCTGTCTTTCCGCTCGCCTCTTTTATCACCATTGACAGATACTTGGAAGTGATGCATAACTTATCGGCATAGAAAGCGACATCCTTGTGTTCCCGGTAATGCTGCATAATTAAACAGAAAAAATCATGCGCCAGCTTACTCTTACCCATATCCGATCCCCCTTTCATCAAATGAGATTTGCTGTAATATTCGTTATAGATATCCAGATAAAAGATTCTCAGTAACAACAACACAGACTCCCTCCTGAAAAAATGGGTAGGGTCTTTTGCCCGCTGTGAGAGTGATCCATAAAAAAGTTTGAACCGCTCAATCTCTTCTCCTGTCAATTCATACCAATAATGGCTTCTCATGTAAACAAAGAAAAGAGGAGAAAAACGACTGAACCCACTCAACGTATCATCAAAAAGTGCACGCGACAGCACAACTATATTACAAAGAAAATCATGACTTAGTTCGGTTATCGAAACCAACTGACCCGGCAGAATAACCGCCAGTTCATTCTTAGCAAGAATATGAATATTATCAAAGATACAGATCTTGGCAGTACCTCTCAAACACAAAATAATCATCCCAACTTCAGTGTAGGACGGAACAGACGTCACACGAATGTGCTTCATGTTCTCACAAACCATGAGTTCATCCCCCAATAAAGTCGTAGTATAACCATCCGTTATCAATTTCTCACTATCCCTGTTTGGCATCAGAATCCTTTCTTTGTTGATACAAAAGTAAAATAACTACATTAACCCCGTAACTACACAAGTCTTTTGGTATCATATTACAGAAATATGGAGCTACTTCTTGACATTTTTTTATAAACAAAATGTCCTTAGGACCTTAAACAACCTATTTTTTAGCTGTTTGTTCGCTTCGTTAATGTATATTGGATTCCGTTCATATCCTTAATATTTTAGGAAGAGGATAGGGGCAAAAAAGAATAGATTTCCTATTTTTGCAACCGAATATAACTATAGCAACAAAGACCATGCGTTATCTACTCTCAGCGCCTTCGCAGATAAAGGCCACTATCCAGCTTCCGGCATCCAAAAGTATCAGCAATCGTGCCCTTATCATCCATGCTCTGTCAAAAGGAGACGATGTACTTTCGAACTTGTCCGACTGCGATGATACGCAGGTGATGATAAAAGCTCTGACCGAAGGCAATGAAGTGATTGATATTCTTGCGGCCGGAACGGCCATGCGCTTTCTGACGGCTTATCTGAGCAGTACTCCGGGTATCCATACCATCACCGGAACGGAACGGATGCAGCAACGCCCCATACAGATATTAGTGAACGCCTTGCGCGAACTGGGAGCCCATATAGAATATGTTCGGAATGAGGGCTTCCCACCCTTACGGATTGAGGGTAGAGAGATCACGGGCAGCGAAATCACTTTAAAAGGAAATGTGAGTTCACAATACATATCAGCCCTGTTGATGATCGGTCCGGTACTGAAAAACGGTTTGCAACTCCGGTTGACCGGAGAAATCGTCTCAAGACCTTACATCAACCTGACTTTGCAATTGATGAAAGATTTCGGCGCCTCGGCTTCGTGGACATCCGACCAGAGTATCCTGGTTGATCCACAACCTTACCACTGCCTTCCGTTTACCGTCGAAAGCGACTGGAGTGCAGCTTCTTACTGGTATCAGATAGCTGCTCTGTCTCCCCAAGCAAATATAGAACTGACCGGACTGTTCCGCCACAGTTATCAAGGCGACAGCCGCGGAGCAGAAGTATTTGCCCGCCTGGGAGTGGCAACCGAATATACGGAAACAGGTATACGACTGAAGAAGAATGGTACATGTGTCGAACGGCTGGATGAAGATTTTGTCGATATTCCCGACTTGGCACAGACCTTTGTTGTGACCTGCGCACTGCTCAATGTACCTTTCCGCTTCACCGGGCTGCAAAGCCTCAAAATAAAAGAGACAGACCGGATCGAAGCCCTTAAAACAGAGATGAAAAAGCTCGGGTATATATTGCATGACAAAAACGACAGTATCCTTTCCTGGGACGGTGAACGCGTGGAACAACAGGCATGTCCCGTTATCAAGACTTACGAGGATCATCGCATGGCTATGGCTTTTGCTCCGGCAGCAATTCATTATCCGACAATACAAATAGACGAACCTCAAGTAGTCTCCAAATCATACCCCGGATATTGGAACGATTTGCGCAAAGCCGGTTTCGGTATCAAGATCGGAGAAGAATAAGATAGAAAAGACCTTTGCGGGACACACTCCGAAAGATATTGCGCCCTGCTCTCTCAAAGTTCCGACTTTGAGGAGCAGGGCGCAAAACTTCAAACAGATTCAACATCCGCAACGACCATCGGTCTCCTTGTCCGGATAACAATCCTTATCTTAATGGTTCCATTCGGAAAGAATAACTATAAACCGTATCCTTCCGGATTTCATAATGGGGACGCGGTCCCGGTCCGCAACTGGCATTGCCCAATCCACGCTGAATACAATCTAAATTGAGAACAACCTCCGCACGGTGGATATCAGACAAATCATGTCCATATTTTACCTGCCATAAATCTTTATCCGTGTAATGTTGGGCACTGAAATCCAACGTATCCGTTGCGGTTATCCTGAGTCCTTTCCCTTGTCCGTCTGTCAATGCCAGCCAGTGTGTATCTGTGCGTCCGCCCATTGTTTGCGCCCGCGTATAATGCTCGGCCATATCCGTAACAGTCGTTTTGTAGCGTCCCATGTAGGCTGCGTTCTTCCGGTCACGATAGTTCTCCATCGGACCGCGGCCATACCATTCGACTTGTTCCAGTGAAGGATTGAGGAACATTTGCAAGCCCAGACGAGGTAGATCGAAATTACTTTCTGTCGTAAAGTCGGCTGCCACATCGACCCTGCCGTTACTGTAAACCCGGTATCTGACTGTATACGGTATATTGACTTGCCCAACTTTGACCTCTATCTGAGACTGAACAGACGCCGACTTTCCGTCTTCCGCCAGTTTCCAGTCAAAACCACGCAATGCAACCACAGGCTGAATCCATTCGCGAGGATCATTACTGATGGAACGATACCAGTTCAACGCCGGTCCTTGCTGACCGTGTATCATGTTTTGTCCGTCATATCGGAGACCGATCATCATGCCTGTCTTTGAATCAAATGAGATCTCGGTACCCGGAGCACGGAAACGGATGTACTGACGTTCTTCTACCACCTGCAGGGAAGCAGAGAGTTCCGGAACCTCCGTTTTCTGTTTTCTCTCTCTTAGTAAGAACTGCTCCGTTGCCACTACATGTCCGGCTTTAGCCCAGACGCAGTCATGCTTCAACTTCACTTCCAGGTTGATGTGGTAATCGGCATCTTCCGTCAAGTGACGGAGATAAGGGATATGGATCGTACGGTGTTCACCCGGCTTACCGTCAGGCAGTCCGAACTCCTCTTCCGCAACAGGCACCCCGTCTTTGAGGATGACATAACGCAGGTTGAAATGACGCATATTCAGGAATGAATAATGATTGCGTAATCCCACATTGTTCTCTCCCACTTCTTCAAAAGTCATATATTGGTATACCTTTTTCACTTCCCATAACTTAGGAGTAACCCTACGGTCGGGTGTCACCAGTCCGTTACAACAAAAATCATTGTCGTTGGGACGATCACCGAAGCTGCCCCCGAAATAATAACGGTCCGGCGCTTCTCCGGGTTTATTGATGCCTTGATCCACCCAGTCCCAGATGCAACCTCCGATCATGCGTTTAGACTGATTGGCAATATAGTCCCAATATTCTTCCAGGTTACCGACAGCATTTCCCATGGCATGTGCATACTCACATAGAAAGAAAGGTTTATTGCGCGGCTCGTTGTCCTGAGCTATCATACTTTCGATGGATGGATACATCCGTGAGTCCATATCGGCAACATCATTCATTCCTTCATAATGGATGAACCGTCCGTCAATCTCTCTGGCAGCCTGATAAGCGGCCTCGAAATTGGGTCCTCCGCCCGATTCATTCCCCATCGACCAGAAGATTACGGAAGGATGGTTCTTGTCCCGTTCCACCATACGTACCACCCGGTCGACAAAGGCTTCTTTCCAACTTTCCCGCTTGGTCAGCATCATGTTGCCATGACATTCCAGATCGGCTTCGTCCATTACGTAAAGTCCATAGTAGTCAAACAGAGCATACATCTTCGGATCATTCGGATAATGACTGGTACGAATGGTGTTCAGGTTGAAACGCTTAAAGAGAAGAATATCCTCTATCATGCTTTCTACAGGTACCGCTTTACCGAAACGGGGATGAATATCGTGACGATTGGCACCCTTGAACAACACCAATGCATCATTGATATACACTTTATTGTCACGTATTTCAATTTTGCGGAAACCATATTGCTGGGTAGTTGCCTCGAGCACCTTGCCGGAAGCATCCAGCAATTCCAGATTCACAGTATACAGATAAGGTGTTTCGGCGCTCCAGAGTTGGGGATCACGAATACTTGCTTTTGCAGGCAGACAGATCTCTTTTCCGGCAGCCAGGTTACCGACCGCAGTTGTAAACGTACGCAAAGTTTTGCCACCGGCATCCAGCAGAGCTATGCGCACAGAGGCATTCACAGCAGACTTGCCATAGTTCTTCACGTCTGCTTTGACACATAAGTCGGCCTTGTCGAAACGGTCACTGATGACAGAAGTAAGATGCACGTCGCGCAGGCGAAGTTTCGGAGTCGCCACCAGATAGACATCCCGGTGGATACCGCTCAGGCGGAACATATCCTGGTCTTCCAGATAGCTGCCGTCACTCCAGCGATACACTTCGACTGCCAATATGTTTTTACCCGGCTTCACATACTGTGTGATGTTGAACTCGGCATCGTTGTTGGCACCCTGGCTATACCCGACTTTCTTACCATTGATCCACAGATACATAGCGCTGTACACTCCGTCGAAGTGGATAAACACTTCTTTTTTATTCTTCCAGTCGGCCGGCAGAGAGAATTCCCTCCGATAGGAACCTACCGCATTAGGCTCTTTCTCTACCGTATATCCTCTCTGTCCCTGTATAAAGGGCGGATTGTTGCGTATCGGATAGGTGATATTGGTATAGATGGGGGTTCCGTATCCCAGCATCTCCCAATTGGAAGGAACCGGAATCTCTTTCCAGGCAGACACGTCATAACCCGGTTTATAGAAATCCACCGGACGTTCGGAAGGTTGCTTCACCCAATGAAACTTCCAGTCACCATTCAGCAACAGATAACGGGAAGACTGATTGCGTATCCAAGGACGGGTGTACGAAGGATCGCCCTTCATCTCTTCCGTATCGGCAAAGGGGACAAACGTAGAACGTCCCTCTTCTTTGTTAACGGCAAATATCCGTTCATTCTCCCAGTCATTATCACTCCGGTTTTTAAAAGCCTCAGCCACCACTTTCAGATTCGATTTCACGATTTTCCATTGCTGGCTTATTTTCTGCGCATCCGGTTTGAGCTGGTAAACCGGCTCGGCCACAAGACCGGCATCCGGGAAGCCCAGGTTATAACCACTCGCTACACTGGTGAACAAATAATTCCCATTGGGCAAAGCCGTGATACGCCATTGCTGATTGGGATTTTCTTTATTAGGGTCCCATTGGATGACCGGACACTCCTTGCTTCCATTGCCGCTATTGTCGATTCCCAGTTCGGTGAGCGGACTGACAATGGAGTAGCAGCCGTCACCACAAGGAATCAGATTCCAGACCTGCGACTCTTTATGGGGTTCCTTTTTAGAAATAAATATCTTACCACCTAAATCCAGACTCTCCTGATTGTCCAGGACAAGTCCGTTCTGGGTATGGATCTCGTAGCTTTGCTTCGGATCGAACTCCTGGGCACGAACCATTCCTACTGCCGACCACAGAGCAACGCTTACCAGAAACAGATGTTTAAAATTTAGCATACTATTGATATTAAGAAAAGGCAGGGAAGAAAACCAAGGGCTGTATCCGCCAACAAAACCTATGTCTGCCTGTGTGATACAGCCCAAACCTATATTCAACCCAACTACCTATTGTTTTTACTGAAATAAAGCCGATTGTTTGTACACTCCGAATGTATGGATAGCAGGACAGGCAAATCCGTCGAGGATACGAAGACGTACCTGTTTGGCTTTTACCGGTTCGAAACGTACGATCCATTTATACCCCACCGTCTGCTTATCGGTTGCTTCCGGTATCGGGGTCCAGTTACGGCCATCATTAGAGTATTCCACACTCCACTTCGTCGTGCGGTGTCCCAATTCGATCACTTCCTGAATCATCAGGCAGTCGAACTCTGTCTGCCGGGGAAGAGTGAAAACGATGTCCGAGGTTTTGGCTCCGTCTCGGCCGGCAAAATAAGTTTCCTTATTGTTGTCCGTCAGGAACTCCGGACGGAATTTACCTCCGCGTCCGTTCGTTGCTTTCACCTTGGCCTTAGCCAACAGATTGTTTCCGAAGGTTTCATCCAATCCCTGCTTCAGCAAGGCAGCATGAAGTGAATCGGTAGGATGAATCAGTCCGCGACGATCAGGTGGGAAGTTGAGCAGCAACACGCTGTTGTGACCGACAGAAGTGCAATAAATATCCCAAAGTTCCTTTACGCTTTTCACGCGGCTGTCTTCCTCAGCATGATAAAACCAACTGGGACGGATCGATACATCGGTTTCGGCAGGGATATATGCATCACCGCCTTTTACTCCTTCGTTCAGCCCTTCATAGTTCTTCCATTCATCTCTGACGCATACAGAGTCGGTAGTCGACCAACAAGGATCACCGGCTTTGCCGGACTCATTTCCCATCCAACGCACATCGGCAAAAGGATACGAGTTCTTGGTCCCGAAAATGACACAGTCCGGTTGCTTCTCTCGCACAATCTTATACCAATGAGTATAGACGGGAGTAGTCAGTTCGTCTGCTCCGGCACCGTCCCACCAAGTTTCCCAGACTTTTCCATAGTCACCCATCAATTCTTCCAACTGGTGACCATAATACTGCTTGTACTTCTCCGTAGTATAAAGGGGAGAAAGATGCTCGTGCCGGTCGTGCGGACCCAGATAGATGCCCGCCTTAATGCCATACTCCTCGCAAGCATCCACAAACTCGCGCACAACGTCTCCCTTTCCATTCTTCCAGGCAGAGTTCTTCACTCCATAATCCGTATATTTACTGGGCCAAAGGCAAAACCCATCGGCATGTTTGGCTGTAATGATGGCACTGGGGATACCGGCCGACTGAAGGGTACGCATCCACTGTCCGCAATCGAGGGCCGTAGGATTGAATATAGCTGCCGGAGCACGTCCGTCCCCTTCGTTTACATACTCCTCAAAGGTATTGATCCCGAAGTGAAAGAAAGCGATCATCTCCCGGTTATACCACTCTACCTGTCTCGCACTGGGAGTCAGCCCGTAGGGTTCGGGGGCCTTTTGCCCCCATACAGGTACCGCTACAGCAGCGATTCCCGCCGCTAAAAAGAAATTTCTTAGATTCATGTGTTCGTCTATTTTACAGTTTTGTATATCAGAATAAATTAAGTTCGCTTATCGTCACATGCGGTCCGCCGTTCACGGCCGTGATGGTTACCTTCAGGTAGCGTCCATCTACAGCAGCGGGCAGGAAGGATCGGAACTCACCCTGTGCCGGAATATCCGTAAACTTAGCGGCTACCGTCCAGGTGGCATTATCATCGCTCACTTCCACAGTCACCTCTTTCGGCCCGTCATACCCCTCTTCACGTGCCTGGCAAGCGAATCCCTGGATATGGGTTGTTTTCTTCAGGTCAATAACAATCCAGTGAGGTGGTTGCGGATGCTGAGTACTCCAGTCGGTACCCCAGAAAGTATTCAGATCGCCATCCAGACAAGCTTCTTTCAGTCCGCTGTGTCCCCAATCGCCCTCTTTCGGCTCTTCGGACGAAGCACTCAATGCTTCCCATCCGGTGCGGTCGAGCAACTCCATGTTGCTGGCATCCATCGAACCTCTGAAGATGAAGTAGATGGTCTGACAGCAATGATCGGCTACCGCTCCCTCCACCGAAGTAATGCTTACGGGCAGCAGATACTCCTTGAACGCCTCGATGTTACCTTTTGCATGAACCGTGATTACAGCTTCCTCAGACTTCGGTGTCCCGGCTTTTACCAATACCTCTTCAGTCAGGTCGTAAGCGGCTTCCGGCAGCAGTTCATATTCGGTTCCGTTCTTCGCGTTATACTCGCCTACCTTGCCCGGATCGGCTTGCAGATGTACCACAGCATCATTAGGCAGTCCGTATTCCGTCAGTTGCGGATAGGTTTCGGGAGTAACGGCCACATTAAAAGTCTGCACATACGGCTCGTCTTCAATGTAGAAATTGGCTTTCACGGCAGTTCCCGCATCGGGTATGTAGATGGTCAGGTCGCTGTCATTGTCACTGCATCCCACTGTGCAGCAGAATCCGGCAGCCAGAATGGCTGCCTTCAGTATGTTCTGTTTCATGATTCTTCTCATTTTAAATGTTTATTCCCATCCGGGATTATTGGGTAACAAGTTCGGATTCATCGTTGTCTCGTCGATAGGCAACGGATGCAGATAGAGTTTATCGTCCCATTTGCGGGTTGTTCTGTCCGGATAAACAATCAGCAGATTGTCCTGCGTCAATTCACGGGAGAAGGAGTCGTACTGCTCTTTCAGCTTATCCGATACTTTCATTCCAAGCATACTCTTCGGTGCTTCCAGCAACTTGCCGGCTTTCCAGCGTACAATGTCATCCCAACGGAAGCCTTCGCCTACCAACTCAACTGCACGCTCGCGACGGATTTCGTAAAGCAGCGGAGAGAGTTCATAACCATAATCCGGCCAGTTCGGATCGGTGAAACCGACATTTACTTTCAGATGCGGCATTTCTACACGGTCTCTCAGTTCATTGACAGTCTGGTCCAATACCTCCTGGGTACATTCACCCAGTTCGGCTTTCGCCTCGGCATAGTTCAACAGCACCTCGGCATAACGGAAGATAAACACATCCAGTGTAGACTGCCCGATGTTCCACTGTTCGGGATCGGTAGAGTGATACTTCATCACGTAATATCCGGTAGTACAATATTTGGTATCTATTATGGGAAGGGCATTGAACTGTTTCGTACCGTCGCTCAGCACCTTAAAAGGAAGTTCCGGATTATCGATCGTCTGGCGCAGGCGCGGATCACGCTGCATCAACTCATCCATCGGCATGTCGGCCTCCTCGTATCCCGGACTGACTGCGGTGGGCAGACCATCGGCACATAGGTATTGTTCGAACATGGCACGGCTCAGACCTGTATACGACTCTTCCATCTGGCGGGTGTTGTTGTGCATCAATAGCTTGGTGATATAAACCCTGGGCATGATACACTCGCTATTGGAGGCTAAATCTTCCTGTACAAACAGGTTGTAATAATCCTGTAAAGGCTTATCGGTCTTATAGATGGAGTAACCTCCCTCTTCGATCACCTGTGCGGCTGCATCAGCTGCTTCACGATACAACTCTTCGTAGTCGCCCAGTCCGTGATACTTACGGAAAGACGCTTCGTAGAGGCAAGCTCTCGACTTGAAAGCCAGCGCAGCATACTTATGCATATTGCCGGTTTTGGTTTCATTAGGCTTCGGAAGGTGTTCGATGGCAAAATCGAGATCTTCCAGGATGTGTGTGAACACGACTTTTCTGGAATCACGTCCCTTGTACAGTTCTTCGGAGTCCATCTGCAACTCGGTTTCATACCAGGGCACATCGCCAAAGCGTTTCACTTTGTACACATACTCCCAGGCACGGAAGAAGCGGACCACGGCTACCGAACGGTTAATCTGGCTTTCATCCCCTTTCACCTGTTTGTAACGAGCCATAAAATAGTTGCAGGAACGGATGTTTCCCCAGTCTCCATTTCCCCATCCGCCACCGGAAGTAGGAATCGTTTCAAGATTGAAGATCCAGGTCTTCGGTTTCTCGTTCACGTAACAGTCCGATTCATCATCGGCACCGGGTCCCTGCGCCCCCGGTAAAATACCGTAAAAGCCGTTGGCATAAAGTTCAAGGTCTTGTACACTTGTCCAGAATTTCGGATCCGAGAGAGAATCTTCGGGATACAAGTCCAGTAAATCGGAGCAGGAAGAGAACATGGAAGTACATGCCACTGCCGCTATCAGTAATATCTTATTCTTTTTCATAATCGTTATCGTATTAGAGGGTAATGTTTAATCCGAATGAAACAGACTTAGTCAGCGGATAAGTGCTGAGACTTACTGTTTCGGGGTCGTATATGTCAAACAGGTGATCGAACGTCAGCAGGTTTTGTCCGCTTACGTAGAAACGCACATGATCTATCTTCCACTTGGCCAGGAGCGCTTTCGGCAAAGAATATCCCAATGTGATAGACTTCAGGCGCAGATAAGCGGCATTCTGGAGATAACGGGTCTGCGTTTCACGGTTACCGGTCACGTTGTCGTAGGTAGACCGGGGGAAGTAAGCATTGCGGTTATCTTCGGTCCATGAGTCGAGTGCATGTTTGAAAGGTACATGCCATTCGTTGCCGAAGCCCCAGAACTGGTTGCCTCCTAACACTACATCCTTCTTGCCGATGCCCTGGAAGAATACATCAAAGTCAAAGTCGCGCCATTGCAATCCGCCTTTAATACCATAACTGTAACGCGGTTCGCTGTTACCGATAATCTTTTGGTCACCCGGATCGTCAAGCGTATTCTTTCCCTTGTTTATCTTGCCGTCACCGTTCAGGTCTTTGTACTTCACATCACCCGGATACCAGCCACCGCCATAGATCTCCGACTGATCGGCATGGGCACTTACCTCTTCTGCCGACTGGAAAAGTCCTTCGGTTACCAATCCCCAGATCTCACCCCACTTTTTGCCTACATAATGGGTAGAGAGCAAATTCTGCGGATTATTGAACTTCGTGATTTCTGCCTGATAGTCGGACAATACGAAACTTACGTCATACGAAAAGTCTTTGTTCACCCGGTCTCTCCATCCCATTGAAAGCTCCCAACCGGTTGTTTTCAGGTCGGCAGTATTGGCCTGCGGAGCTCCTGTTCCCAGTACGGCAGGAAGCGGTGTACCGTTGGTCACCATATCGAGTGTCTTCCGCATGTACCAGTCGAAGGTTCCATACAGGCGGCTGTTCAGCAATGCCCAGTCGAGACCCAAGTCAATCTGGCGTACAGTCTCCCAGGTCAGGTAAGGACTGACGATACCGCCGGGACTCACGCTGGCTATTTTCTTTCCGTCCACCAGGTATCCCATCTCGCCATTGGTGCCCATGGTAGCGATATAAGGATAGTCGCCGCCAACCGACTGATTGCCCAACGAACCATAAGAGGCCCTGATCTTGAGTTCATCTACAATCTTCTTGGCAGGTTCGAAGAAAGCCTCGCTCGAGATTCTCCAGGCAGCCGATACGGAGGGGAAGAATACGAAACGCTTGTCCTTGGGGAACTTGGAAGAACCGTCATAACGTCCGTTCAACTCCAGAAGATAGCGTTCATCGTAGTTATAATTGATACGGGCAAAATATCCCATAGTGGCCCAGGAGTGCTGGCCGCTCCCGTTGTACTTCTCTCCATAAGCCTGTCCCAGACCGGCAAGGTCATTACTGATCAGGTTCTCGCGTTCGGCATTGAACCAGCGGTAGCTCTTGGTTTCGTAATTATATCCCAGCAACAGTTTAATGTTGTGTTTACCCAAAGACTTGGAGTAGTCGGTATAGGCATTGAACGTCTGGTAATAGTTGTCGTCGGTGGTAAACTTCACGCGGCTCGGAGTGGTATGCGGGAATACGGTTACAATGTCCGGATTGGCCGTATGCTCCAATATCTCTTTACCGTGCTGCTTCTTCGAGAGGATATACATATTATAGGTATAGTCCACATTGATGGTCCAGTCCTTCAGTGGAGTGATTTTTAAACCGCCGGTCAACCAAAGGTCGTTCTCCTTATTCTTGCGCTCGCCGGAAATGGACTGGGTAGCCACCATATTCGTCCAACTGCCCTGACCGGAAAAGTTTCCGTCCGGATGATATACCGGCATCATCGGGCGAAGGTCGGCACCGTAGAATGCACTGTTGATCTGTGCTGTCTCGTCACTGTTGTTACTTCCGTAAGGAGCATCCCGGTAAGTGCTGTTGTAGACGGTCTTCAACCGCACCTGCAACCAATTGGTGACGTCCGAAGTCAGGTTCAGGTTGACATTGAAACGGCGGTACTTATCGTCATAATGTTTCAGTATTCCCCCTTGGTCGAGGAAACCTATCGAACCGTAATAGGCGGTCTTGCCCGAACCTCCGTTGAGAGACAGGGTGTACTGCTGCATCAGGGTGTTATCTTTGATGGTTTCATCTATCCAGTCGGTGTTGCCGCAATACAGATACTTGTTGGGATTGGACGGATCGATGAATACCGGCAGATTGTGTTTCGGGTCGGTATAATAGGCATAGATATGATCCATATAGTTCTTATCGTAGTAATCGCCTCCACCCGAGTTACGGTTGGTCAGATTATGGAAATTGGCAAATGTCCACGAATCCATATACTCCGGTTTGCGTGTAGGCGAATTGACAGACCAGTTGGACGAGAACGAGATCTTGGCTTTCTCGTCTTTACCTTTCTTGGTGGTAATCAGCACGACACCATAGGCTGCCTGTGTTCCGTAAATAGAAGCCGAAGCCGCATCCTTCAATACCGATACGCTTTCCACATCGGCCGGATTGATCATGTTGGGATCCATCTGCACACCATCGACCAGTACCAAGGGTCCGGAAGAGTTTATAGATGTAGTACCACGAACGTTGAACCCGTATCCTTTGCCCGGCGCACCGTTGTCGGCGGAAATGTTCAGGTTACCGATCATACCCTGTAGTCCCTGGCTAAGATTGGTGATCGGGCGACTCTCCAATGTCTCTGCCGAAACACTGGCTACGGCTCCGGTAAGGTTGGCTTTCTTTTGTGTACCATAACCCACCACCACGACTTCGTCCAAGGTTTTGCTGTCCTCTTTCAGGGTGATCTGCAGACGGGTCTTTGCGGAAACGGTCACGACTTGTGTTTCCATTCCAATAAAGGAGATCTCAAGTTGCTCTCCCTGTTCCGCTTCAACCGAGAAGTTACCATCCATATCGGTGATCGCTCCACGTCCGGGAGCACCCTTTACCAATACAGAAGCCCCGGGAAGCGGAGAACCCGTGACGTCAAGAACACAACCGGTTATTTTCTGTTTCTGCTGTTCTACCTGCACCACTCCGGCAGATGCTGCATTGTAGCTGTGAGAAGCAAGGCAAGGTTGAAGTCCCATACCCGAAAGAAGGACAAACATCCTTGAAATCCTTACGGCTCTTTCTACTAATTTTCGTTCTCTCATAATAATAATGAATTAAAATTAACATTAGGAATCAAGCAAGGCGTTGCTGACTCTTTTTAACTAAAGACGAAAACAAATATATCTTCATGGTCTTAAGAGAGGGATTAAATATGGGTTAACAAAGCAATTAACCCCCCATATTTCTTGTTAACCCGCCCCTACAGCAGTCCAGACATTGACTTCTACTCTTCAAAAAATACACAAAGATAGCACAAAGAAGAACCAAGGTTTCAGAAAGACAGCAAAAAGCCTTTTCCGCTGACGAGGTCTTCTTCCAAAAGAGCCCAACCGGAAGAGAAATACGGCAAGAAACGGGTTATTGAACACGAAAAACAGGGATAACCGACCTTCAAAGCCTCGATCGGAGATGAAAAGCACCTTACTTTTCGGAAAAAGAAGGAAGCATTTGGTCAGAAAGAAGTAAGCATTTTCGGAAAATGCTTACTTCTTTTCTAAATATCTCTATATGTTTTGGCAGTTATCATATATTGTTCCGGAACAAAAGCCCTGAGAAGCCCGTTCTACTTCCGGTTGGTCTGTTGAAGAAGTCCTGTTTGATGTATCAAAAGGACAGGCATTCTTCTCTAAAGCGAACACAAGGTATGCGAAGAGGCTCGTCACCGTCTTTAATTAGCAAGAACAGGTATCTATACCATCAGAAAGATAAACCGATAAACGAAATGGCGGCGTTTTTCCGGTCATACCCCGCCCGACGGTCGAAAAAGCCAAAAGCAGAGAGGTTGCTTTATCATTTTGACAAACTGACAATCGGGAGGGAGACTCAGACCTTGATGTCAGCGAAAGCTATGCCGTACTCCTCGTTCATCACCCGTCTATAATCTTTCGTAAACGCGGCATAACGCCTGATGGCTTCCTCCTGGTTGTTCTGCTTCCGAAGGGCACAAACGGTATAAGCAAGTGCCAGATCCGACAAAGGATCGGCTATAAAGAGGATGTTACAAAGACGGATGACGATACTGAACCGGGCATCCCGGTAAGCCAGTTCCAACTGGCCGGGCAGAAGAGAATGGATCAGCGTTTCCACTTTCTGTTTGTAGTAATCGAAAAGGTCGGACTCGGCGGCGGGTATGAACTTACCCCGCAAAAGTATTTCCAACCATTCCGCACGTATGGCACCGGGAGTCTCTTTCTTCTTTTTCTCCGGAGAGGTAAGGTTCATCAGACGAATGTAATCGCAATAAAACTCTTCGCCAAACACCATGCAGAAGTATCCGTTGCGGTATACGAGTTCGATTCCGTCCACATCCTGCAATATCTTCCTCACATGATTCATGGAAACTCCTTTGAGGTTCTTCACATTGCTGCCGGACTTATCGGGCCAGAATATCTGATTCATGTCAGACGAAAGCACTCCCCTCTTGCCTACACTGTTCAGCAGAATATACAAAAAGATAGTACGCAGCTTGGGACTGAGCATATAGGTAATGTCACGTCCGGCATTATCGAGAATGGTAAACATGCCGAAAAGGAAAATAGCATTCTTGTCGGGCGGCAATACCGCCGGCAATTCTTCCCACTCGGAAGGCTCTTTCTCAACTTCTTCTTCTTTCACTTCCGGTGACTCCACAGCCGGAACTTCCGGTATATCGAACACTTCTTCCGGACGTACTCCGGCAGATGCGGTCTCGGCAGACGTCCTGTCCCGCCTCCGCTTATGGTGCATGATGCCCCATACACAGGCCGCCAACAATAATACTCCACCCACGACTGCTCCCAGCAGACCGGCATTCAGGGCATTCCGCCTCCGGCTATAGTATTCCACATCGTCCAATGTAACCGGCGGAGCAGACAGGGAGTATAGACGGGTAGTCACTTGCCCGTGCTTCTCGAACTCTTGGACGGAACAATAGAACTCATTTAATTCTTCATTGAAGTATAGATTGGCGTTGGTAGCAATCTCTTCCGAAACAATGGGAATACTGTCTCCCACCGCTTCACACTCACCGTCACGCACAGACAACCGGTACAACTGCAAAGTGGAATTGGGCAGATATTCGGGATATCCCAGGAGGAACAGGTGTTTTTCATCGGCAGAGAGTATCATATTACGGGGTACCACCCGATTGACCGCCGGTGCTTTCGCTTCCCAGAGTTTCTGCACCGAACGGGTCTGCATATCTATCCGGTATAAATCGTACAGATAGTTGCGCCCTACATTCTGATCACCGGCTTCGTTGCCCATGCCTCCGTAGAGGTATACCCGCTTGTAATCATTGCTCACAGCCATGCCCGAAAAGTAACGGGGAATCACCCGGTCGCCGGAGAAGGCCAGTGTATCCCAACGACAGGTATTCAAATCGTACGCCAGGAACGTATTGCTGTATCTACGGCTTCCGTAACCGCCAAACAGGAAAAACTTTCTTTCGCCCGGATGAAAGAATCCGCAATGATGATGGAGCTGTTGGCAAAGATAGTCGGAACTGGCCGGACGCCACTCTTTGGTAGTAAGATCCAGCGCCGCCACCATGGCATCGCCATGCGAATCGGCCACTTCATAAGTGTACAGTTCACGGGATGCCTCATCCAGAAAGTTCATACCCAGGCGAAGCTGAACCGGAAGAGGGGTCTTATAAGGTGTCTTCGATAATTCGTGCGTGTAAAGGTCGAACGCGGACAGAGAGTCCTGATTAAAGAAGAGGATGTTCTGGTGTGTCTTGTCAAAGTTAAGACCGGAAGGCGTGGAAGAATAGTCCGTAAAAAGTTCTTTCCAGTAGTAGGACTGATTAATCAGCCACACAGGATTGGTGACCTGTCCCACAACATGTCCCCGGCTGTCGTGCACATCTTCTCCGCTGCTCTCGTTCAAAGGAAATATCATGATCTCTTCACCGTCGGTAAGAGACAAGTTACGGATGGCATACGAAGCCACATCCAGGATGTATTCGCATTTACCAAAATAAATATGCGGTGAGAATCCTGTCGGCTCCAGTCCCAGGTTGGAGATCTCCTTGCTCCGCTTGCCAATCGTAATTCGGGCACAGTCTGCGGGTATATCCAAAGCTATGGAAACAGGCAACCAGCGGTGATCATAGTCTTCCTTATCCAGTTCGAAAGTACAAAAGATACGTTTGCCGTCTTCGTTGAAGGAGAAAGAACAACGGTCGCCGGGTTTGTGCAGATACGTAAAACTATAAGTTTTCCCGGCATCCCGGTCTTCCAGATAAAGGATGTAACCGGGACTCTCCACATTCCGGACCAGATAATCAAAGGAGATACGGAAAGCGTTGGTGAAAGTGCGCTCGTGCCCTTCACGCAAAACAGAATAGGTGGCACGCTCACTAATCCGCTTTTCGTTCCCATAGAAAAGAAGTCCCTGCGAAAAGCAATCGACTATGCAAAGCCACATCATTCCGATAGCAAACAAACATCCCAACCTTCTCATATACTGTTCTTCGATAAATGCGTCATCCGTTTCATAGTGCAACAAAAATACGAAAAATTATAGAATTGGCAAACGTATGCGCCGATTAGTGCCCGTTGGAGTAAGAGTAAGGCAAGTCTTCCTTCTGAGTGCCGCGCCGGGAATCGGGCACGCTGTCCATCCATAACACCAGCTCTCCTCCGGAAGTAAGCTCACGGTGCGTCAGGTAGTTACGGGTAAATTCACTTTCATTGAGCAGGGCTTTCCCGATATACCGGTTCGCCGGGCTATTGCCTTCCGCCTTCACTGTGAAGTTCTTTCCGCCGGGCAAATGCAATGTCAGTTTCGGGAAGAGCGGAGATCCCATGGCATACTCCGGAACACCGGGACAAACCGGATAGAATCCCATGGCGGAAAAGACATACCAGGCGGAAGTCTGCCCATTATCTTCGTCACCGCAGTAGCCTTTGCTGCCGGAGTGATAAAGCTTATCCATCACTTCGCGGACGTGCTTCTGGGTCTTCCAGGGCCGGCCGATATAGTCGTATAGATAGATGGCATGTTGCACAGGTTGGTTGCCATGTGCATATTGCCCCATGTCAAGAGCCACCATCTCGGCTATCTCGTGGATAACAAAACCGTAAGTACCGTAATTATAGGTATTGGGAGCTGTAAACATAGAGTCGAGACGGGCTTCCATCGCTGTATGTCCTCCCATCAATCGAGACAAGCCTTCGGGATCATGAAGGACACTCCACGTCCAGTGCCAGGAACTGCCCTCCGTGAAAGGGCCTCCCCATTCCGTCGCGTCAAAAGCGTCTCTCCATTTCCCATTGGCATCTTTTGCCCACATGAATCCATAGTCGGGATAGTAAAGGTTCCGGTAGTTGAGGGCTTTCCGGTAATAGGTATCGGCAATCTCTTTCCGGCCAATGGAGTCGGCAAAACGTGCGACACACCAGTCGACGTAAGCATATTCAAGGGTCTTGGCCGTGGCCTCGTGCACTTCGGGATAGGGAACATAGCCTAAACGGTCATAGTACCCGAATCCGTCACGTCCCACCGAACTGATTCCGGGATGCCGGGCCTCGGTCTGATGAATCATTGCTTCAAGAGCCTTCTCCGGACAGATGGTACGAATGCCTTTCATCCATGCGTCTGTCAACAAGGAGATGGAATTATTACCAATCATACATTCCCGGTGGCCTGGACTCGCCCACTCGGGCATGAACCCACTTTCATCGTAAGCATTGAGGATGGATTGGGTAACCCGCTCGGAAACTTCCGGATATAATAAGGTAAACAAGGGATGGACGGCACGGAACGTATCCCAGAATCCATTATCGGTATACATATAGCCATCCTGTATCTTCCCATTGTAAGGACTGTAATAGACAGGTTTCCCCTGAGCGTCGAACTCATAAAATTCTCGGGGGAAGAGCAGGGTCCGGTAGAGGCAAGAGTAAAAGGTACGCAATTGCTCCTCGCTGCCTCCCTCCGCTTCAATTCGTCCCAGATAACTGTTCCATTGTTTTCGGGCTTCTTCTCTCACCTGGGCAAGGCTCTTGCCTCCCACTTCGCGACTGAAATTGACAAGCGCCTGTGCAGGACTTATGAACGAGGAGGCGGTACGGACGGTTAATTTCTCTCCCGCCGGCACATTAAATCTGAGGTAGGCACAAGTATAATCACTCTCCAACGTCGGCCGATGGCGCATCAGTGTATCTCCGTCATATACGCCTTCTTCTGCAATGGGATGACTGAACTCTATTCGGAAATAGTTGGCAAAATTATCCGGTACCCCGCCATTGTGATTACGCGCCACACCGGTCACGCACCGATTCTCCCGGTCAATCGTCAACGCACTTCCACCGTTGTAGGCATCCACAACGATATACTGGGCAGAGTCCTGCGGAAAGGTGACTTCGAATACCGCTCCGCGTGAAGTAGCGGAAAGTTCTGTCCGGAGTCCGTCGGCAAACGTAACGCTGTAACTGTAGGGAGCCGCCGCCTCTTGGGTATGTGAGAAAAGTACTCCCCGTTCTTTATGATCCATTTTCAGCACACCGGACAGCGGCATAATAGAGAAAGTACCGTAATCGTTAATCCACGGACTGGGCTGATGGGTCTGGCGGAACCCCCGTATCAGGCTGTCGGTATACGTGTACATCCAGCCGCTACCGTTCTCTCCGGTCTGCGGACTCCAGAAATTCATTCCCCAGGGAACCGCCACCGCAGGATAAGTATTCCCATGTGAAAAAGCATAAGTAGACTCCGTCCCCATCAGAGGATTCACATAGTCTACAGGGCTGAAAGACTCTTTTTGTTGTACACACGAAGCCAGTAAAAGGGCTGCACCGACAATTAGGATAGTTGAAAAATTCTTCCTCATAGCTTAATTTTATTTTCTAACAGAGGCTGTGGTGAAAAGAGTTTCGACACATCCCCTTGCATTTTATTTAGGACGCAAAACTAATGAGGAAGGGTTAGGAGGAGGGTTAATTCCCGGTTAACCTTCTTGCGAAAAGTCATTAACCGGGACTATTTTCTTCTTGCGACCTGCAAATTGGATTGCCGTGCATAGCCAATCCTGAAATTAAGAGGTTTCGGATCACCCAATTGATAGGCATCGCGCAATTCCGGCTGAAGATACTGAGAGAAAGTGGAGATCGGCTTGTAGAAGGTACCGTATAAAGTAACCGACCACACCTCCGGATCAAAACAGAACAACGGAATAGAAGAGTCATCTTGTACAACAGCAGACGATTTCTGAAGAATCGTCTCGCGTATGCGCGAAAAAGCAGGTTCGTGCATCAGATAGGAAGCCGACTTGACAAATGTTGCTGTGGTCTCCGCATCAAAACGGTCCATAAACGCCTGTAACGGTCGGTTGGCTTGCAACCCCTCGTTACTGATATCTGTGCAGAAATAATAGAGGGTCTGCAATCGGGAAGCGCCCGGACGGAAAAACCGGACTTCCATCCCTGCACTGCATGTGTTCCGGATGGTATCCCCCTCTTTTCTTTCGAAAAGATCTCCGGTTTCCGATAACCACACTTCCTGAATGCTGACTATCTTACGGTTCCCCCGGGCCATCAATAACGAATAGATGGGGACAACCCCGTCGATGGTATCATTGGCCAGTTCCTTATCCATATCGTTAAAGAAACTCAGATTGAGTACGTTCGATACGGCATTCTGATACAACCGGTAAGTTTCGGCAGAAGGATGCTTCACTTTCGGAGCAGTGCCGGCAGGTTCCAACCCGATCAGTACATAAGTGTCCATCTCGGGGAAGAACGCATTGGCAAACAGAAAGTCAGGACCGCCAAAAGGATAAAACAGAGTATGGCAACGAGTATTGATGTCTTCCAGTTCCGTCTGTGAGAAAGCTACCAGCCGGGGAGCCGTCTGCCGGAAAACATTCCATATCTGATCCATGTAACGGGCATGGTTCTTCCATTCCTTGGTCCGAGTCAGTGCGTAAAGCTTTCCGCTTGCTTTATCAACCGGCAAACCTGCAAGTACGCAAGACGCATCATTCAGGGCTTTATCAGGAACCAGCTTCGCAGAGTCATTGGAAGCAATCCTCACCCGGGAAGCATTTTTTCCTGCATTGCCGGAAGAGGCCGCCCCCTGACAACAAGCAAACAGCACTCCCAGCATAAAAGAAAGTAATACGGTTTTTACACAATTAGTTAGTTTAGTTTTCATTTCGTTCTTAATAATCCTTTTCGTTAGCCAGATTCCAGACGTTAAGGAAAGAGGCCTTAGATATTTCAACCACTTTATCCCAATTCAGACGGTCTGCATGGTCAGAAGGCTGATGGTAATCGGGATGACCGTCGGTATGATACCAAATGATGGGAATACCGGCTTTGGCAAACGAGCCGTTATCACTTCCGCCCACCGGCTTGTCCCAAGGGCGGTAATTGGGTTCTAACTGCAAGCCGTACTTTTTAATGTCTTCTTTCAGCCAACGCCCGAAAGCCGGATTGGCTTCTGTATAGAAATAAACCACATGCTTGGGATTTTGCGGCTGATTGTTGCGGCCAATCATATCAAAGTTCAAATATCCTTTGACCTGATTAATGAACGGACACTCCTGCACAAAGTATTTCGATCCGAGAAGCCCTTTCTCCTCTCCGTCCCAAAAAGCAAAAATTACATTCCGTTCCGGTTGCTGTCCGCTTACCACAAAGGCCTTGGCTATTTGCAACACCGCCGATACTCCGGAAGCATTATCATCGGCACCATTGTAGATCTGGTCGCCATCCAAAGCGGGATCAATGCCCAGATGGTCGAAATGTGCACCTACTATCACATATTCATTCGTCTTCTTTCCGGGAATCATACCCAATACGTTGTTCATAGACAACTTCTGATGCACCACTTGTTTCAGTTTGGCAATGGAGTCAGGGTGCACTTCCAGTCGTCCTTTCTGCTGGCGTTCTTTCCGGTAAGCATCAAACGGCTGATAATAGCTCTCGCCTAACGGACGGATACCCATTTCCTTCAATAGCGAAGCGATATACCGGGCAGCTACACGTGAACCGTGAAATCCGGCTTCACGTCCTTGAAGTTCATCATCGGCCAAAAATCCGATATAAGCCTCGGCAGCCTGGCGGTTAATACTTTTAAGCCCCTTTTCGACCGGGGTCTGAGCACATAAGGTAGTGGCAACACACCACATAAGGACAGTAATCAGGTGTTTTCTTTTCATGATCGGGATGTTTCTGTTTTAGTTCATTTAGCACATTGCAAGGACAAATATACGGAATAATACAAATTAATAAGTACCTTTGCGAAAATTTGATTCGTAATTATGTGGATACTTATAGTTGGTCTGGTGTTGCTCGCCATCGTGGCAATGATTGCCGGGTATATCCGCAACAAAAGACTGCAGAAGAAAATAGATAACGGAGAACTGGACAGTTTTCCGGAAGTAAAGGAAGTCGACGTAGAGTGCTGCGGACAGCACGAAGTTTGCGAACGTGACAGCCTGCTGGCTGCCGTCAGTAAACAGATAGAGTATTATGACGACGAAGAACTGGATACATTTATCGGCCGGGCACCCGAAGATTATACACCGGAAGAGGCGGATAAATTCCGCGATGTCTTTTATACAATGCAGGACACCGATGTAGCCGGATGGGTACGTAGCCTGCAACTGAGGGGGATCAGCCTTCCTGACGAAATAAAAGACGAAGTGTTTCTGGTAGTCGGCGAACGGAGAATCCATCCCTGATCCATCTGTTCCCTCCACACTCCTAACTGCTGAACCGTATGAATTTACTACAATATACATTTTTTCAACACGCTCTCCTGGGGAGTCTTCTGGCAAGCATTGCCTGCGGCATTATCGGCACGTATATCGTGACTCGCCGGTTGGTGTTCATCAGCGGCGGTATCACCCATGCCTCTTTCGGCGGCATCGGACTGGGATTGTATGCAGGCATATCTCCCATTTTATCGGCTGCTGTCTTCTCCGTTTTATCGGCTTTCGGGGTAGAGTGGCTCAGTAAACGGAAAGACATGCGCGAAGATTCGGCCATAGCCATGTTCTGGACGCTGGGTATGGCACTGGGAATCATGTTCAGCTTTTTGTCACCGGGATTCGCACCCGATCTTTCAGCCTATCTGTTTGGCAATATCCTCACGATCACACAGACGGACTTACTCATGCTGGGCATTCTTGCCATCTTGCTGATCCTGTTCTTTACCCTGTTTATCCACCCGATCATATACGTGGCTTTCGATCGTGAATTTGCCCGTTCGCAAGGCATCCCGGTCGTAGTGCTGGAATATATCCTGATGATGTTCATTGCCCTGACCATCGTTTCCTGTCTGCGCATGGTGGGGATTGTACTGGCAATCTCGTTACTGACCATTCCGCAAATGACAGCCAACCTGTTTACGAACAAGTTTAAACGCATTATCTGGTTATCGATTGCCATCGGCTATCTGAGTTGCCTGGGAGGTCTGCTGATCTCTTACCGCCTGAATGTTCCTTCGGGAG
>OGEN01000852.1_pt1 | contig 25906 bp, 17 predicted proteins | sample 1570671 | NCBI WGS metagenome assembly OGEN01 (sample SAMEA2582128, study PRJEB24529) | metagenome | biome: Human gut stool | place: China | collected 2011 | reverse complement strand
CCGCCTGTTCCCGTTCACCACCGCGATCCCGCCGCGGGCCGACTTCTTCTCCTCCTCTTTTTCCGGGACATCTGTCTCCACATCAAGACGGCGCAGTTTTTCATTCAGTTCCTTCAGTTTTTCGTCCGTCATTCCGCGTCCATCATCGGAAATTCTGATGTAGAGCCGTTCCTCACTCGCACTGATCCGGATCACAAGATGACCTTTTCCGATCTTTCGCTCGATCCCGTGGTAGATGGAATTTTCCACGATCGGCTGCAGTGTCAGCTTCGGAAGTTTGCACTGCAGAAAATCCATCTCCGTGAAATCGTCGTCCGGATCCCGGTCATACTGGATCTTCAGGTCCAGTTTGGAACCGAATCGGAACTGTTGAATATAGTAATAATTCTCGATATTGGCAAGTTCGTCCTCCAGCGTCACGAGATTTTCCAGGTTTGAGATCGTGTAGCGGAAGAAGGTCGCCAGCGCCTCCGTCATCTCCGCGATGCTGTCCAGCCCCGCGATCAGCGCCTCACTCCGGATCCCCTCCAGCGTGTTGTAGAGGAAATGGGGATTGATCTGGTTCTGAAGCGCCAGATACTCCGCCTGTTTCTTCGAGATCGCGATCAGGTTGTTCCGGTCGATGATCTCGTTCAGGCGCAGGACTGCCTGCTCACTCTCCGGTGAAAACGGATAGCGGACCTTAAAAAGGTCCTCCATGACATAGCCCATGACAAACTGCTCATAGATCTTCCGAGTCTCCCGGTATGGGATCAGCACCGTCCGGTAGACGATCACCGCCAGAGCAGCGGAAAGCGCCGTAAATACAGCCGGGACCATCAGGGACTGCATTTCCCGGATGCACACCACCCACATTCTCACGAGGAATGCCCCGATCAGCCCGGCTGCGAGAAGTGCACACCATTTGATCCGGACGGACAGGTAATTTTTCTCATCGGTATATTTCTTCTCCATCATGAGTACAGCTTTCTGTATTCCTTGGGCTTTAAGCCCGCATATTTTGTAAAGGTCTTCGTGAAATACCGCACATCGCTGTAACCGACCTTCCCGCAGATATCGGCCACCGTGTCATTTGTCTCCTTTAAGAGCTTTTTTGCCATGTCCATGCGAACCTTCGAGAGGTATTCCAGAAACGTCATCCCCGTATCCTTTTTAAAGATCGTGCTAAGGTACGTCGGGGAGAGATCCACAACCTGACTGAGTTCTTCCAGCGTCAGCGGCTCTCCAAAATGTTCTTCCACATACTTTTTCACCACGCGGATCGGCCGGTTTTCGTCCTGTCTCTTTAATCTCGCCGCCTTCTCGTAGGAGGTCGTGATCCGTCTCGTCAGATAATCGAAAAGCTCCGCCGCATCTGCACAGTTGTCGGCACTGACGCTGAAGTTCTCCATAAAGTTCTCTTCCACCGGAAGGCGGTACTTTTTCATAAAAAACAGGTACTGGTTGCAGATCTCCTTCGTCATCTGAAGAATCTCATGACCGCTGATCTCCTTCTCCGCCATCATTTTCGTCTTCAGATAGATCAGTTCTTCCCTCACTGCAAAGGAATCCAGACTCTCCAGCGTGTGGGCGATCCGGTCATTAAACTTTGCGAAGCTCTCACTGTCCGCGAAGGACTCCCCGCTTTCGATCCTTCCTTCCATCAGCTTTCCCGTTCCTGCGAGCAGCCGCTCCTCGATGAGGAGTCTGGCATTTTTCAAGGAACTGCCGATCTCCGGGAGACTTTCCACGCCCTCTCCGAGTGCCAGTGTCACCGACAGGTTCTTTAAAATATCCCCCTGGACCCGAATCTCCGAGAGCAGGGCTTTCATCTGTCTCCGGATCTGCATCCGGTCCTCTGCGTCATAATTTAACAGAAAGAAATGGAATCCGTTGAGCTCCGTATTCTCTGTCTCCATGACATAGTCTTTTAAAAATCTTTCCGCCGCAGACTGGACTTTCTCCGCCATAAACTGGACATTCTGCTCCTCGTCGCAGACACGCCCATCCAGTTTTAAGATGGCGATGCAGAATTCCCCCGGCTCAAAACGATAGTGAAATTCCCGGTTGATCTCCAAAAGCGGCTGCGACAGGGTCTCCTTATTTCTTCTCCCCACAAGATCCTGTAAAAAGGCCTGTCTCAGGTTCTTCTCATCGCTTCTGATTGCCAGTCTGGTCTTCTCCTCCTGGCTCAGCTGCTCCGTCTGCACCCGGAAACGGGTGCTGAGGCGTTTTAATGTCTCCGTCAGCTCGTCCTTTTTTATCGGTTTTAAGAGATACGCATTCACCCCGTACCGGATCGCCATCTGCGCGTATTCAAAATGGCGGTAACCGCTAATGATCACAAACTCTGCCTTCGGAGCTTCCTCTTTTCCCAACCGGATCAGGTCCAGCCCGTCATATCCCGGCATCCGGATATCCGTGATCACGATATCCGGGTGAAATTCTTTTATTTTTTCCAACGCCTCGATCCCGTTCTCGGCAACTGCGACAACCTCCATCCCAAGCGCATCCCAGTCCACAAGCTTCTCGATCAGCTGGCACACCTTGCTCTCGTCGTCGGCGATCAGTACTCTCAGCATCCGCAATTCCCCCCTGTTTCCCCCGAAAGTAATATAATTTCATTGTACCCCGCATGGGACATTTCCGTCAACCCATATGAATTACTGCCCTTTGCGTTTTTGGTCAGACCTTTTATTTCCACTTGACTTCCCCCACAACATCTGGTATATATAGCTTATACCGATCATATGACTGACGGATAAGTGGATAAACCACGTGAAGTATGATCGAAGAAAGCCGACCGTCTGGGCAATCATAGCGCAGACCGTGGGCTGTTTTTTTGCCCTTTTGTCTGATGGCGCATTCTGCGCCGCGCTGTGATTCTGTAACAGCTGAGATCTCCCTGAAGAGAAAATTTCCCATATGGCAGATTTTGATAATGATTCTCATTTATAGTATTGTTTTTTCCTGTCACGATCTGTTATAATGGCGAAGCATTTCTTCACAACCGAAGATTTCAGAATGATCCCTTTTTAACAATATGTAATAGTAATGGAAACAAGGAGGAACCACCATGTCTGAACAGAATACCAGAAACGGAAACGCTGATGTTTTCAAAAAAGCCTGGAGAGGATTCCAGGGCGCAAAATGGACCGACGAGGTCAATGTCCGCGAATTCATCCAGAATAACTATACCCAGTACGACGGAACCGAGGATTTCCTCGCAGCTCCGACCGAAGCTACTGATAAACTCTGGGGACGTCTTCAGGAGCTCCAGAAAGAGGAGCGCAAAAAAGGCGGCGTCTTAGAGTGCGAGACTGAGATCGTATCCAGCCTGACTTCCTACGGCCCGGGCTATATCGACGAGAGCTTAAAGGAGCTCGAGACGATCGTCGGACTCCAGACAGACAAACCGTTAAAACGTGCATTCATGCCTTTCGGCGGAATCAAGATGGCTGAGGAAGCTGCCGAAACTTACGGATATAAAGTAAATGAGAAGTTCCACAAGATCTTCACTGAATACCACAAAACTCACAACCAGGCTGTTTTTGACGCTTACACACCTGAGATGAAAGCTGCCCGCCACTGCCACATCGTAACCGGTCTTCCGGACACCTACGGACGCGGACGTATCGTCGGCGACTACCGCCGCGTGGCCCTTTACGGTATCGATTTCCTGATCGAGGAGAAGAAGAAAGACCTGGATCTCTGCGGAAATGGCGCAATGTACGATGAGATCATCCGCCAGAGAGAGGAGATCGCAGAACAGATCCGTGCCTTAAAGGGCATGAAGGAGATGGCAAAGATCTACGGATATGACATTTCCGGCCCGGCAACAAACGCAAAAGAAGCGATCCAGTGGCTTTATTTCGGCTATCTTGCCGCTGTTAAGACCCAGAATGGCGCAGCTATGAGTGTTGGACGTATCTCCACCTTTATCGATATCTATGTAAACCGTGACCTCGAGGAAGGGACACTTACCGAGTCCCAGGCGCAGGAACTGATCGACCATATGACCATGAAGTTCCGTATGGTGAAGTTCGCAAGAATCCCGTCCTACAACCAGCTCTTCTCCGGCGATCCGGTTTGGGCGACACTGGAGGTTGCAGGTCTCGGACAGGATGGACGTCACATGGTAACAAAGACAGACTTCCGTTTCCTCCATACTTTAGAAAACATGGGTCCGTCCCCGGAGCCGAACCTGACTGTACTTTACTCCTCCCGTCTCCCGGAGAATTTCAAAAAGTACGCGGCAAAGATCTCCGTTGATACATCCTCGATCCAGTATGAGAATGATGATGTGATGCGTCCGGTATGGGGCGATGACTACAGCATCTGCTGCTGCGTATCCGCTACCCAGACAGGTAAGGAGATGCAGTTCTTCGGAGCACGTGCAAACCTTGCGAAGTGCCTGCTCTACGCGATCAACGGCGGTAAAGACGAGAAGTACAAGACAAAGGACGGAAAGCCGATGCAGGCTGGTCCGGAGTACGCACCGATCACCTCCGAGTATCTTGATTATGACGAGGTGATGCATAAGTATGACCTGATGATGGACTGGCTGGCAGGAATCTATGTAAACATCCTGAACCTGATTCAGTATATGCACGATAAATATTACTATGAGGCAGCCGAGATGGCTCTCATCGATACCGATGTACGGCGTACCTTCGCAACCGGTATCGCAGGCTTCTCCCACGTGGTAGACTCCCTCTCTGCGATCAAGTACGCAAAGGTAAAGGTTGTCCGCGACGAGAACGGTATGGCGACAAGCTTCGTAACAGAGGGTGATTTCCCGCGTTACGGAAACGATGACGACCGTGCGGATGATATCGCGGTTTGGCTGTTAAAGACATTCTTAAAGAAGGTTAAGAAGTACCACACCTACAGAAATTCCGAACCGACTACTTCGATCCTTACGATCACATCCAATGTGGTTTATGGTAAGGCAACAGGCGCTCTTCCGGACGGCCGCGCGGCATTTACTCCATTTGCTCCGGGCGCTACTCCATCCTACGGTGCAGAGCAGAACGGTCTTCTCGCTTCCTTAAACTCTGTCGCAAAGCTTCCGTATGAGTACGCACTCGACGGAATCTCCAACACCGAGACGATCGCTCCGGGTGCTCTCGGACATTCTGAGGATGAGAGAAAGAACAACCTCGTTCATGTTCTCGACGGATACTTTGACCAGGGCGCTCATCACCTCAACGTGAATGTCTTCGGTCTTGATAAGTTAAAAGACGCGATGGAACATCCGGAGAAACCGGAGTATGCAAACTTCACGATCCGTGTTTCCGGTTATGCCGTTAAGTTTATCGACCTGACAAGAGAGCAGCAGCTTGACGTCATCGCAAGAACCTGCCACGAGGCGATGTAAAATAAGCAGCAATCGCTCACTAACTTTATCGATTTAAAATCAGCCGGGAATGTTGTTTATTCCCGGCTGAATCTAAATTATGAAGTTTTTTTCTGGCTTGGCATTGAGATTTTAGTGTTTGCGCTTTTGCACCCACTACTCATTTTACCTTTATTTTTATCCCCGGCAGATTCCGGGAGAAGGGAAACTTTTATATGGAAACAACAGGCTACATTCACTCCATCGACAGTTTTGGTTCCGTAGACGGACCCGGAGTCCGCTTTGTGACTTTTCTTCAGGGCTGCCATATGCGGTGCCGGTATTGTCATAATCCAGATACATGGAAATTAGCGAACGCTGCTGCCGTTTCTGAGCAACAGATCTCCGAAAACGCAGCTCATGCGAATACTGTCCAAAATACAGCTTCTGACAGCGCAGCGCCTTCTTCCGTCTGTAATTATAAAGAAATGACCCCCTCTGCCCTGATCAGACAGTCGCTCCGCTACAAGCGCTACTGGGGCAAAGAGGGCGGCATCACGGTCAGTGGAGGCGAACCGCTCTTACAGATCGATTTCATGAATGAGCTTTTCCGCCTTGCAAAAGAAAACGGCGTCGGCACAGTGCTTGACACCGCAGGACAGCCGTTTACAAGAGAAGATCCATTTTTCTCAAAGCTCACCGATCTCATGGAAAATACCGATCTTGTCATGCTGGACTTAAAACACATCGATCCGGAAAAGCACCGCGCTCTCACCGGCCATACCAACGAAAATATTCTGGCCTTCGCCAGATACCTGAATGAGATCGGCAAACCCATGTGGATCCGCCATGTCCTCGTTCCAGGCGTGACCGATGACAATGAGAATCTTCACGGAATCCGTGCGTTTTTAGATACGCTGTCCAATGTAAAAAAAGTGGAAGTTCTTCCGTACCATACACTCGGCATCTACAAATGGGAGTCCCTTGGAATCCCCTACACCTTAAAAGATGTGGATCCGCCGACTGCAGACACGGTGAAGCGGGCAGAAGAAATTCTGGGGTGTTCGAAATAAGTTTTCTGCATACAGACTCTCTGATCTATACCTGCACTTTTCTCTAAAACTTCAGAAATCACAATTTGTTTCTCAAATCACTGTGATTTTCATATTCCTTTTTCTCGCTGTTCATATAAGTAAAACACGTACTGTCTAAAATTGAGCTCTATCCAACTCCAGTCAGTACGTGTTTCTCTTATTTTTTCTGATTATAAATTTTCTTCAAATCCTCAATCGCGAGAACCGGATCCATCGTATGAAACATCATATAATTTCGTTTCATAACTTCGACCGGTGCTTGTTTGTATATCTTTTTGCTATCCTCACCGCTGTAGTAATGCCAATAACGATAAATGTAGCCAATCCAATACAGGACATCTTTTGAAAATACTTCTCCGCAAACCGACACTTTATTGCCAGCATTATCCACAACTTCCTCCAAGAGATATTCTTCCCCTGCCCATTGCATACGATTATATTTTGAGTCAAGCGCTCTTGACACATCTGAATTCATAAACACACGAATGAATTTTATACTATCATACTTCTGATTCGCTGATAGCTCAAATAATCTCCCCTGTATATCACATAATTTTAACGCTATTTCATCCAAATTTGTACCTCTTTTTACCGCAAAACACATTTTCTAAAAAGAAAAGCGGAGCAAACATCGTATCCACAATGCCGCTCCGCAAAAGTTAAACTTTTTCCATGTGTCTATATTTTATGCTGTCTTGAACCAATTGTCAACCACTAATTTGAGAAAATTAAATGTACTACTAATCATTGAATTTGATAGATAATACTCCTGATGTTTATTAACTCGTCCCATTAATTTCTGAAGCTCGTCCTCTGCTGCTTTCCGTATTCCATCACTCTCAACCATTGTTTTATGTAGATAGAACGTAACTATTCAGTACCTTCATAGTTACGTGCAAAAATCCATTCCAGATCAGCTTCGCTGATGGGATTTTTGCCTTCCAGCCTATGTTTTCTTACGGTCAGCGCAGCAAGTGCGCAGACCTATTGAACAGTTACGATAGAACAATATTACTATTTGCTGAATTCTTGCATTACTCATGCGATTTTTACGAAAATTCATATTCATGCCTTGATTGGTCATAAGTTTGGCGGTAATCGATGCATTGGTTACATTCGTCGAAGTTCTAGCTTTTAAATCATTAAGAATACAGTTATTGTGTGCAGATGCATTTCTAATCTTTTTACATGTTAACAAATTATAGTAATTATCCATCATGTCCCTATCCGCAAATCTTTTTGCACAAAACCCATAGAAATCAACAAATCCTCCCAACGTTATGATTTCTACAAACGCCCATACAGGATAAGCATCATCATACTTTTCAATAATACCACTACAATAAATGCTCCTTCTGCATCTCTCGATTTCACCGTCATATATCTTTTTCTGTCTTTCCGTCAAAGAATTAATATAATCCTGTACGATTTGATAGCCATCCTCATCATACTAATCCAGTTTTCTCAAAAGCTGGAGTTTTGCATGATGCTCGATATCAAGTGCCATATGAACGATTTGATATCGAAGCCTCATGTCTATAATTGCCATATCTACCAGATACGCAAATTCAAGATTTATATATTTTCCTTTATTCTTCCCATCTGGATGTTTGTTATAGTTTTTTCTGTACGCTGTGAGCTTAAAATAATTATTATTTTGTTCTAAATATTTCTTAGCATCACTCTCATCCATAATGTTAAACAGAATACCTTTATCCTTCAAGTGTTCAATTTGCTCATCTAAAGATAACTTAGGTTTCTTTATCGTCATTCTTTAGTCTTCATCCCCCATTTTTCATATGCTCATTTCTTGCTCTCAGCCAGTTCCCCAAGCTTCCCCAGCAATTCCTTCGCCTTCTCCATCATCGGCTCGCAATCCTTATGCTTCTTTCCTTTATCCTGATAGAACAGCACCGGCTTCTCTCCCTGGGCAAAGCGTAACGCAGTCTTATACTCGGCAATAAGCGCCGGGATCCCGGTGACATCGAGCTTTGCCTTCGGGTAGAGTTCGATGCGGATCTCCTGGGTGTTGATATCCACCTCGGTCACATAGGCGCGGTGGGCCATAGCTTTTAATTCCGCTACACGCAGCAGGTTATCCACAGATTTCGGAATATCGCCGAAGCGGTCGATCAGCTCATCCTGCATATCCATATACTCGTCGTCCGTCTCGATGGCGGAAATTCTCTTGTATACATCAAGCTTCAGATACTCATTCTTGATATATCCGTCCGGAATAAATGCGTCGATATCGCAATCCACCACGGTCTCAAAGGTTTCCTCCTCTTCCTGTCCGCCCTTTAAGGCAATGACCGCCTCGTTGAGCATCTTGCAGTAAAGATCATATCCGACTGCCTCCATGTGTCCATGCTGTTCCGCTCCGAGGATATTTCCCGCGCCGCGGATCTCAAGGTCACGCATCGCGATCTTGATCCCGGATCCCAGCTCTGTGAACTCCCGGATCGCCTGAAGACGTTTTTCCGCATCCTCCTTTAACATCTTATCCCGTTTATACATCAGGAACGCATAGGAGGTACGGTTCGACCGTCCGATCCGCCCCCGGATCTGGTAGAGCTGGGAAAGGCCAAGACGATCCGCGTCCTGAATGATCATCGTGTTGGCATTCGGGATATCCAGCCCCGTCTCGATGATCGTTGTAGACACGAGAACATCAATATCGCCGTTGATGAAATCCAGCATGATCTTCTCGAGCTGATGCTCATTCATCTGTCCATGGGCAAAAGCCACATTTGCGTCGGGCACGAGAGACGCCACATGGTTTGCCACCTCGTCGATGTTATTGACACGGTTGTATACATAGTACACCTGCCCGCCGCGCCCTAATTCTCTGTGGATCGCCTCACGGATCATCTCGTCGTTGTACTCCATGACATAGGTCTGGATCGGAACACGGTCCACCGGCGGCTCCTCGAGAACACTCATGTCACGGATCCCGATAAGGCTCATATGCAGAGTCCGCGGGATCGGCGTCGCTGTCAGGGTCAGAACGTCCACGTTCTGCTTCATCTGCTTGATCTTCTCTTTGTGGGTCACACCGAACCGCTGCTCCTCATCGACGATCAGAAGTCCAAGGTTCTTAAACTGTACATCCTTTGACAGGACTCTGTGTGTGCCGACAATAATATCCACATACCCCTTTTTCAGTCCTTCTACTGTCTTCTTCATCTCTCCCGGTGTCCGGAAGCGCGACATCATGTCCACGCGGACCGGGAAATCCTTCATTCTCTGGACGAACGTATTGTAGATCTGCTGCGCCAGGATTGTTGTCGGGACCAGGTACACGACCTGTTTTCCTTCCTGCACCGCCTTGAACGCCGCGCGGAGTGCGATCTCCGTCTTTCCGTAACCGACATCCCCGCAGATCAGGCGGTCCATGATCTTCTTGCTCTCCATGTCCCGCTTCGTATCGTCGATCGCGGTGAGCTGGTCATCCGTCTCATCGTACGGGAACATCTCCTCGAATTCCTTCTGCCAGACCGTATCTGGTCCATACTGGAATCCTTCCGCATCCTGTCTCGCCGCATAGAGCTGCACGAGCTCCTTCGCGATCTCGCGGACTGCCGTGCGGACCTTCGTCTTCGTCTTCGTCCACTCGGTTCCGCCAAGCTTATTTAACTTCGGAACCTTTGCGTCAGCCCCCGCATACTTCTGGATCCCCTCCAGACGGGTCGCCGGAAGATAGAGGTTTCCGCCGTCCCCGTACTCGACCTTGATGTAGTCTTTGATGACATGGTCCTGCTCGATCTTCTCGATTCCTTTATAGATTCCGAGACCATGGCTCTCATGCACCACGTAGTCACCGACAGAGAGTTCGGAGAAGCTGCTGATCTTCTTTCCCTCGTAATTGTACTTTTTCCGCTTTTTCTTCCGTTTTTCCACGCCGAACATGTCGCCCTCGGTGATGACGACGAACTTGATCAGCGGGTACTCAAAGCCCTTATGGAGTTTTCCGTAGGTGACCATGATCTCCCCCGGAGCGACCGGCTGTCCCGGGTCTTCCGGACAGAACGCCCGCAGGTCATACTCCCTTAGATCCCCCGCAAGACGGCTCGCTCTGGTCCTCGACGCAGAGAGGAGAACAACGCGGTATCCGTCCTTCTTCCATCTCGTCAGGTCCTTGATCAGGATCTCGAAGCTGTTCTGGTAGGAATTTAAGTTCTTTCCGGTCAGGCTGTACTTCGCCTTCGGAGTCATGCCGGGGAGTCTCTGGTCAAGTCCGGTCATGAAGATCGTGTGCGGCGTGTGCGCGTCCGCCAGGATCGTTTTCGATGAAAACAGGAGGTCCGCCTGCCCCGGCAGGATATAGCCCTGTTCCAGGCGATGGGACATGCTCTCCCGGAATTCCGTCTCGACGGTCTCCGCTTTTTCTTTCATGCGCTGGGGTTCATCTAAGAGCAGGGCGAGTCCTGTGTATTCCTTTTCTGTGCCCGCTGCTATCCTATTTGAGTCACCGACAGCTTTTTTCCCTGTCCCCCCTGCCTTTTGTTCTGACATTCCGCTCTCTGCAGCTTTTGCCGTTTTCTTGTCAGTCTCCTCTCCCGTTTTTACCTCAGAATGCGTGCAAACAGCTCTGTTTCCCACATCTTTCATGTAATCCAGAAATGACACCGTGTCCTTACAGAAATACCGGATATACGCATCCAATGTCTGCACATCGAATCCCTCTCTCAAGGATTCCACAAGCTCTCCGACGGCCCGCCGGATCCGCGTCGCTTCCTCCGGCTTTTTCTGATCGCGGAAGGTCTTTTCCTGCTTCTTTCCCTCTGACTCCAGGCGCAGGATCCCATCCTCGATATGTTCCTTCGTGAGGATCAGTTCTGCTGCCGGGTAGATCGTGACCTCGTCCATCTGCTGGATCGAGCGCTGGCTCTCGGCATCAAACGAGCGGATCGAGTCCACCTCGTCTCCCCAGAGTTCGATCCGGACCGGGACCTCCTCCGTAAGCGGAAAGACATCGAGAATTCCACCGCGGACCGAAAACTGTCCCATTCCATCGACCTGTCCCATCCGCTCATATCCCATGTTCGTAAGCTGTGTCTTGATCTCCTCGATATCGAGCGTCTGTCCCGCCATGATGTTCAGGCAGCTCTCCCTGATCATGGAAAGCGGCAGAAGATGATCCATGAGACCGTCCACGGTCGTCACGACAACGCCGCCTTCGTCCTCCAAAAGGTGTTTAAACACCTGCATCCGCTGTCTCGTCAGGAGATTTCCGTGGATATCAGAGCTGTAAAACAGAAGGTCTCTTGCCGGGTACAGCCATGTATTCGGCTCAAAATAGCTGAAATCATCATAGATCTCCTTCGCCCGGTTGTCATCATACGTCACGACAAGGCGCCACGGATGTTCCTTCGAGAGTTCATACATGACATGAACTTTCTGGGAATCTGTCACGCCGCTGACCTGGATCGGACCTTTTCCTTTATCCATATCCTGTTTCATATCGGTATACTCCGCCAGCTCCGCGAGCGGATTTGCAAAAACTTCAGCCATGGTTCCTCCTGTTTTTATTCGTTTCCTGTCCGATCATATTTCTGATTCTATTCCAGTTAGTGTGCATAGGTATTCTCCGCACGCACACTGCGGCAAAATTTTACCAATACTTCTTTTATTTTTCTTCTTTCTTCCGGTTATGATCATTCATCGCCTGCGCGATCCCGACATTCACGATCTCGCAGACTGCGTCGGCCGCTTCCTTCACGGCGTCATCCATCGTCGCCTGCTCTTCCTTTGAGAAGTGTCCGAGCACATAATCTGCAAGATCCATTCTCGCCGGTTTCTCACCGACTCCGACCTTCACGCGCGGGAATTCCTGGGTTCCGAGATGTGCGATGATGCTCTTGATCCCGTTGTGACCGCCGGCACTTCCCTTTGCGCGGATCCTTAACTGGCCCGGAGCCAGACTGATATCATCGTACACGATCAGGATATCTTCCGGATCCACCTTATAATAATCGGCTGCCGCGCGGATACTCTCCCCACTGGAGTTCATATACGTCTGCGGCTTCATGAGAATCACCTTCTCCCCGCCGATCACGCCTTTTCCGCAGAGCGCCTTGTGCTTTTTCTCTGAAATGTCCGCCCCGATCTTCTCCGCCAGAGCATCCATCACCATAAAACCTGCATTGTGTCTTGTATTTTCATATTCCTTTCCCGGGTTTCCGAGACCTGCAATTATTAACATTTTTATCTCCTTTTCGAATTTCCGCTGACCGCCAGGTATTCCCTTCCACGGTCAAAACGGAATCTGATTTTTCTAAATCGCAACGCATTTAAGGGGCCTTTTTCCAAAGTCCCCTGATTTCTACATTTTATCAGTTTTGAACGTCCAGTGCAAGAGGCAGTTATGACAAGAATCTGCCGCCAGCAACTCCGTCATGACACCCATTCCGTCCATGATCACAGCTGTTAGCGGCAGATTCTTTTATATCCTATACTCGTTTTTCATACTCCGGCAGATACCCCCTGATGTACCGTCCGAATCGTGCGGGATTTGCGCTTTTGCGCTCATCCCTTGTGCATTCCGTGTCATGGAATGTATCTATTCATAGATTACCATATTTTCAGAATTCATGCAATCCTTTTCAGGAAACACATACACTTGCGTTTACAGTAACTATCCTTCACAGACATTCGACTTGAATTTTCGACATAAAATCAATTGTTTTTTCATTCCTGTATCTACGTGCTTTTTCTGTATCCGTAATTTAACCGACACTTTATTTATTTTTCCAATGCTCCGTATGCAGCAGCATATGTGCCTTGTGGGACATCGGTTTTCCGAAGAAATCGCTGTAGATCTCCTTGATATCCGGGTTTTCATGCGAATACCGGAGTTCTGATTCCGCATCCAGTTCGTATAACTTCTTTCCGCGCGCAAACGCCAGCTCCTCGCCGTCGTGGATCGGCTGTCCGCCGCCGCCGACACAGCCGCCCGGGCATGCCATGACTTCGACAAAGTCGTAGTGGACTTCCCCGCGCTCGATCTGCTGCAGCAGTCTTCTCGTATTTCCAAGGCCGCTGACTGCTGCGGTACGCAGCTTAATGTCGCCGATCGCAAACTCCGCTTCCTGGACTCCTGCGTTTTCCTGGAATCCTTCACTGCGGACCGCACGGAACGCGTCTGCCGGCGGATTCTCGCCCTTTAAGGTGAAATATGCGGTGCGCAGGGCTGCTTCCATAACGCCGCCGGTCGCGCCGAAGATCACACCGGCGCCGGTTCCCGCGTGCATCGGGCTGTCGCCCGGGATCTCGACCAGTGTATTCGGACGGATATGGGCGGAGCGGATCATCTTCACGAGTTCTCTCGTCGTGAGAACCGCATCGACGTCATGTCCGGCATACTCCCCGTAGAAGAGGTCCATCTCACGCTCGCCTTTTTTTGCCACGCAGGGCATGATGGAGAGCGTAAAGATCTGATCCGGGGAAACTCCGAGTTTTTCCGCAAAATATGTCTTCATGACCGCCCCGAACATCTGCTGCGGGGATTTTGCTGTGGAGAGGTAGTTCACCATATACGGAAACTGGCTCTTCGCAAATCGAACCCAGCCAGGGCAGCATGAGGTGAACATCGGACGGTCTTTCAGTTCGCCGCTTGTGAAACGGCTGATAAACTCCGTGCTCTCCTCCATGATCGTGAGATCCGCGGAAAATACCGTATCAAACGCGTAATCGACGCCCATTCTCTTTAATGCATCGAAGATCTTTCCGACCGGAGCGTCCGCGCCGGAGAGTCCAAGTTCCTCTCCCCAGGCCGTGCGGACCGCCGGGGCAACCTGCGCCACAACGATCTTCTCTTTATTTTCGATCGCTTCCCAGACTTTTTCCGTATCGTCGCGCTCCGAGAGGGCGCCAACCGGACAGTGGGTGATACACTGACCGCAGAGAGCGCAGTTCGCTTCCAAGATCGTCTTATGTCCTGCGACATTCACGGTCGTTCTGGAACCGGTTCCTTCCACATCCCAAATCCCGAGTCCCTGGATCTTATCACAGACCTGAACACAGCGCATGCACTTGATGCACTTCGCGGAATTGCGGATCAGCGGGAAATTCTTATCCCACGGCTGATATTCCGGTTCCTGCTTAAACGGGATTTCCAGAATATTCAGATCATATGCCACCTGCTGCAGACCACAGTTTCCGTTTCTCGGACAGACCACGCAGCGGTTATCATGCTGGGACAGCAGCAGCTGGACCGTATTTCTTCTGTGATTCCGGACCTTCGGGCTGTTCGTATGGATGACCATGCCTTCCTTCACGAGATTGTTGCAGGAGGTGATCAGTTTTTCCTTTCCTTCCAGCTCCACAACGCAGACTCTGCAGGCCGCGATCTCGTTGATCCCCTTTAAGTAACAGAGCTTCGGGATCGGGATCCCGTTTCTCTCAGCAGCTTCCATGATCGTGATATTTTCCTCTGCCGAAACATGTTTTCCGTCGATGATCATATTTACCATAATGTACTCCTGCCTCCTTTAAAGATTCCGTATCCGAAATGGTCGCAGCGCAGGCACCGTCCGGCTTCCTGCTTCGCCTCCTTCTCGGTCATGCAGTTCTCCACTGCGTTGAAATCACAGACGCGCTCGCAGGCATCACGTTCCGTTAAGTTCACGCGTCCGCACGGGGTCTTGTCTTTCAGGCTCGCCTCCGGGATCTCCACACCGCTGGTGATCTCGTGGTGGTAGCCGAGGTATTCATCGATGTTCGCCGCAACGACCTTCGCCGCCGCGATGGCTTTGATGACGGAAGCCGGACCGCTGGAGCAGTCGCCGCCTGCGAATACGCCAGGCATGTTCTCAAAAGCGCCGCTCTTTAAGGTGACGATCTTGCCGCGGGATACCGGGATCCCGGCCTTCTCGAAATGTCCGGACTCGATATCCTGTCCGATGGCCTTGATCAGGATGTCGCATGGGATGTAGACATCCGGCTCGCCTGTCGGTTTCACGCTGGCACGTCCATCCTTGATCGCGCTGATCATCTGCGGGGTCGCGTAGATGCCGCGGATCTTGTGATCCTCGCCGACATCCAGGGACGCCGGGGCCTTTAAGGTCACGATCTCGATCCCCTCCGCGATCGCGCCCTCGATCTCACCCGGCAGCGCCGTCATATCGTTTCTCCGTCTTCTATATAAAATGCTGACTTTCTTCGCTCCAAGTCGTTTTGCCGTGCGGACTGCATCCATGGACACGTTTCCGCCGCCGATGACAACGACTTCCTTTCCGGTCAGGTCGATGATCTCGTCTTTTCCGACACTCCGCAGGAACTGTACCGCGGAGAGAACGCCGTCCGCGTCCTCACCCGGAAGTCCGAACTACCCGTCCCAAAGAACGGTATCGCATATACTATTACTATCTGCACTGATTCCATTCTCCTCAGCATAGCTGAGGGATCAGACTTTTCATAAAAAAGAGGATCTACCAGAAGTCAATGTCCGCTGGCAGATCCTCTTTTTTAATTTCCAAGCATAATATTCAAAATTTCCAAATCCGTGGAGTGCATACCATCTCGTCCCATGCGTCCGATACTTCGGATTGTTTCTTCAACATCATCCTCCACCAGACCTTCACCTGGCTGGAATGCCCTGTCATGTAATCCCATTTTCATTCCAAGAAGCGCAGTTTGAAGGGCTGTCGAAATTTTAGCTGCGCAGGATGATTTCGCGCCATCACACACCATACCTCCAACAGTTGCGATGGTGTTGGTAATTGTCTCACAGACCACTTCATATGGATATCCAAGCATGTAGCAGATACCACAGGCTGCTCCGCATGCGGCACTCACAACGCCACAGTATGCAGACAGACTTCCGATATATTTTTTCTGATGAACTGCGATCAGATTCGAAACTACAAGTCCACGCAAAAGTTTTTCTTTTTCGATGTTTTTCTCCTTCGCGTAAACAATGACCGGCACGCTGACCGTGATCCCCTGATTACCACTTCCGGAATTGATGACCACCGGCATCGGACAGCCGTTCATTCTGGCATCCGAACCTGCGGCCGCAAATGCACGTGCCTTCAGACCCACCGTCGGCTTTTCGTTTCCGTCGATCAGGATTCTTCCAACCTCTGCTCCATACGGATGTTCCAGGCCTTCCCGGCAGATCGCCATATTGCACTCGATCTGGCGATTCAGGATCTCTTCAACATCCTCAATTTTTACTTTATCCGCAAACTCCAGAATATTTTTCACTGTGAGAAGCTGTTTGTCACCTGCCTTATGACCATTTTCCTCATCTGCCTCAGTCTTTTTCAGAACACTCATCCCATCTTTTTCCATCCGGGTGATATTTTTATGGGTCTTCTGAATCTCGACCAGCGCCGTATGCTCTCCGGCGCGCAGTTCCACTACAATGTAAAGAGTCGCCACGCCTTCGATCAGTTTACAGGTACAAAATTTCTGATTTAAAAGCTCTTTTGTCTTCTCCTGATCCTCTTTTGTCACACTCTCAAGCACTGCCAGATCCATATCTGGATCTCCGCCCACGATTCCCAGTACTGCTGCCACATCGATTCCTTTTAATCCGCCGGAGTTCGGTACCGTCACTCCCATGACATTTTTAACGATATTTCCGCTGCAGGACACTACGCATTTCTCCGGCATCTGACCTAACAGTTTCCGCGCTTTTGCTGCCGCGTAGGCGATTGCGATCGGTTCCGTGCAGCCGAGCGCCATAATCAGTTCGTCTTTTAATATTTCAAGATGGTTTGTGTATAATTTCTGGTCCATTTTTTATTTTTCCTCATGATATTTTTAACAGTTTCTTAGCGCTTTTTCTCCTTCTGTTCTTTCTTTTTCGATTATTTTTGCTATAATAATTCATATATTTCATCAATGTTACTGCAGAAAAAATTTAAGGAGCACACTATGAACTTTTTAAATCTCTACTACTTTCGCGTGGCCGCTGAAGAACTCAGTTTCACAAATGCTGCCAAGCGTTTATTTATATCCCAGCAATCCCTCAGCAACCACATTTCCCGCCTGGAAAACGAATTCGGTGTGATCCTTTTTAACCGTACCCAACCGATTACACTCACCGAAGCCGGAAAATCCCTCTATGCAAGTTCCAAGGTTCTGCTTCATCAGAAAGAACAGATTGAAAAAAGCATGCAGGATATCCGGGACTTCCGAAAAGGTGAACTGACTCTCGGAATCAGTACCTCCCGCGGAGCTGTCATGCTTCCAAAGATACTTCCAGAATTCCGCTCTGCCTTTCCCCAGATCAAACTAAATCTTGTAGAAGGTACAACAAAAGAGATCAACCAGGCATTGTTTGAAGGACGGGCAGATCTCTGCATCGGTTTTGCGATCAATGATCCAGAAAAAGTACACGAGGAACTGCTCCATACAGAATCTCTCGTCTGCGTTATTCCAAACTCATTTTTGCCGCGCTATCTGAAGATAGACTCCACTTTGATTCCGGGTTCTGTTCAAAGTTTCAACATTTTTGCCGACTGCCCGTTTATCAAAATGCCGAAACAGACATGGCTGGGCGAAATGTTTGAAAAATGTTGTGAAAGCTACAACATTGAACCGGAAATCCTCCTCGAGACCACCAGTATGTCCACCATGGTTTCCCTCTGTTCTTCCGGAATCGGTGCCATCGTGCTTCCCGAAATCTTCGTCAGCCGCCGTATGACATTCTGGAATTCCTTCGACTGGAAAGAACAGGTGTCTGTCTTTCCGTTAAACTATCCGGCGGGCTACCGGCCGATCACAATCGCTTACATGAAAGACCACTATCTCAGCCGAGCCGCCGATGAATTCATCCGGATGGCACAGGAAAAGTTTTCCTGCTAAGCGTAGATCGGATGGATCTTCGCCTCCACATCATCTTTCGCTTTGCGGATAAATTTTAAAGTTTCCTCATTTAACGGATAGCGGATCACACAACCCGGTGTTAAGATCTGACCGCAGCCACCCATCAGTTTAAAACACTCATAAATCTGATGATGGATGGCATTGCGGTCATCTTTTGTGATATCGGTGCGGTTTAGTCCGCCCATAAGGCATTTTCCAGACTCAAGCGCCGCCTCATCCACTGACGGATATGTCTCCCATGCATGCCAGTTGAAGACCTGTACCGGATAATCCTTCAATATTTCCATCATGATATTACTTCCATGGGCATGCAGTGTGTTCATCCATCCATCTTTCGCCGCATTCAGGACCTCCAAGTCATAAGGAACGCCAAATTCCTTATACTGTTCTGCAGTCATAAAATTATAAGTACTGCTCTGCGCCGCAAAGAAGATTCCGTCCGCACCGGCTTCCAGCGCTGCCCGAGCCATATTGCAGGTCGTCTCCGTAATCACTTTCAGCGCATGATGAACTGCATCCCCGTCACCATTTTCCAGATACTGAAGAAGTGTATTTCCGGACAATTTATTCGCTGTTGTCAACGGGCTGAATATCGTGAAAATGACTGGCACATCCTCATTCTTTACCTTATCGAGAACAAGTTTCAATCCTTTTAATTCTCTCGCAAGACTTCCTTCCTTTACAGAACACGGTTTCAGTTCATACCAGTCCTTCGCTTCGTGGATCGGTGTTTTTGTGACTTTCGCCACTCCGCCTTTCGCAATATCTGAATAATCAATCTCACAACCGAAGTCTTCGATGGCGTACATTCCGTTATTCATAGTCTTTATAAAGTCGATATCATACTTTTTATAAAACTCATATGTCTTTTCCGCTAAAAGTTCCGGATTCAGATCGATTCCCGGAAGATGGGTCCAGAATGAATATGGAAGTTTGTCCGGTTTTTCCCCTGCAATAGCTGCCTGAATTCTCTCTTTCTTTGTCATCATATAGCGACCTCCTTTAGCCGTTCACGTTTTTGTTTTCGATGCCAGTATAAGAATTCAGATTACAAATGTCTAACAAGTTTTGTTCTTTTATTCACAATCATTCAGTTGTAATTCGGTATGTTTTTTGTTCATTTTTTTCTTTTTTATCCATTTTACAGTCATTATATTGTGATATAACACGGAAAAGCTGTTTGTTTTCTGACATAAAATTCACTAGAATGAATGTAACAAAAGCAAACGCGTTTCTTGCTGGACCAGTCTATTATGACGACAAAATTTTTTAGTTCTACTATAAAAGGAGGATCTCACATGAAAAAAATATTTGCACTTGTGACCGCAGGAGCTTTAGCATTATCTCTTAGCGCATGCCAAGCTTCCAGCCAGCAGACAACAGACACCACAACAAAATCTGCTGATTCCACTGATACTGCAGCCGCCAAAAACGATGGTTCTTTCCCAAGCGAAACGATCACTCTCGTCTGCCCGTTCTCAGCCGGCGGCGGAACCGACATTGGTGCCCGCAATCTTGCACAGGCTCTTTCTAAAGTAATGGGAGTCAATGTTGTCGTTGAAAACCAGACAGGATCTGGCGGATGGGTCGCATGGACCGATCTGATCCAGGGCGATTACAAAGACGGTTATACGATCGGTCTGATCAACCATAACTATGCGATGGGTGAGCTTGATCCGGATAACCCTAGAAAATATAATCTCGATGACGTCACTGTCCTTGCAAACCAGGCTCTCGACTACAATGTCATGGCGATCCGTTCTAATGACACACGGTTCTCCGATATTAACAGCTTTATCGAGTACGCCAAATCCAATCCTGTTCTCGTTTCCGCCCAGGCAACAGGAATTACCGACGGAGACGCAACAACTGCTGAATGGTTCAACAAGACCTTCGGAACCCAGATCACCGTTGTTCCGGTAGACGGAGCTTCCGACAGCCGCGGAATGTTCTTATCCGGTGACACAGATATCTTTTTTGCATCCATCTCTGATGTCATGGCTTCCTATCAGTCTGGTGAGATGAAGGTTGCATGCATTTTTTCCGACGAACGCAGTGACTTCATACCTGATGTTCCTACGATCAAAGAGGCAACCGGTGAAGACTTTGTCGCATTCGCAGCTCGCGGATACTTCTATCCGAATGGTGTTCCACAGGATATCGTCGACACGACCACTGACGCATTATTAAAAGCAATGGAAGATCCTGACTATATCGAAAATATGGCTGCTCTTGGTCTTCAGCTCGACAATACCTCCGGTGAGGACTTCAAAGAACTTCTTGAGAGCCAGGTTGAAACCAGAAAAATGATCTGGAACGTACAGTAACTGATCATTCCCACATAAGAAAAGGAGTTTATCCATATGGCAAAAAAGTTTCATCGCGACGTATGGGTAGGAACCGTTCTTCTTATCTTCTGTATCGCAGTGTTCTTTACTGCGGTACAGATTCCTGGACAGGCTTCCTATCTTCCGATCACTCTGTCCCTGTTAATGGGATTATGTTCTGTATTTATTATTCTGAAAGGTCTCCGGCTCACCAAGGAGCAGGATGGGGATTTCCACTACTCCATGACTATAAAGAGCAGTAAATACGCATTCCTGTTCATGTTTTTTATTTTTATCTATTTCCTTGGCTTCCGCTATATCACATACTGGATCGCGACACCGATCTTTATGCTGCTTTCCATGAAATATTTAAAGCTGAAGTCCTGGAAAGTAAACATTGTGATCACCGTTCTCTACACCCTGATCTGTTATGTTGTTTTCGTTATCATTCTTCATCTCCCGATCTATAAAGTCGGCATTCTCGGACAGCTGTTCCGTTATATTTAAGGAAAGGAGCTTATAAAATGGCTGAATATTTATCACTCGCATTGAGTTCGTTCCTCTCCATCGATGTCTTTCTCGGACTGCTCGTCGGTGTTGTAGGCGGAATGATCATCGGAATTATTCCCGGATTGGGACCGTCCGTCGGTATTGCCCTGCTGCTGCCGATCTCATTTTCCATGAGCCCCACAGCTGCCCTTGTCATGATGACCGCAATGTACACAACCGGTGTGTACGGCGGATCCATCACTGCTGTTTTGTGCCATACACCAGGTACCGCGGCATCTGCGGCGACCACACAGGATGGCTATGAAATGACGAAAAAAGGCCGCGGCATGGAGGCCGTGTCCGTCGTAACCATCGCATCCGTTGTCGGTGGTATCATTGGTGCCATCTGCCTGATCTTATTTGCCCCGGCACTCGGAAGAATCAGTCAGATGTTCTCCTGCCTTGAGTATTTCCTCGTTGCCTGCTTCGGTGTTCTCGTCGTTGCCGGACTCACGGGAGATAACCAGGCAAAAGGAATCTTCGCCGCTCTGTTAGGTCTTCTGATCGGCTGCATCGGCATGGACTCCATCAGCGGTGTGTCTCGATTCACGTTCGGACAGCTCTGGCTTGAGGATGGTCTTGACTCCACACCGATCCTGATCGGATTATTCTCAATCTCCCAGGTTCTCATCCTCGTTGAAAAGCTGATGACAGGAACCGGTGCAACCATTGTTGACGACCCGGCAGCTGCCTTAAAGGGAAAGCGTTGGGAAAAAGGCAATGCCGGTCTATTAACTCCTACCATGTTAAAAAGTTCTGTTATCGGTGCATTTATCGGATTTATCCCTGCTGCCGGCTGTTCCATCGCCGCATGGATCAGTTATGGTCTTTCCAAACGGACTTCTAAAAATCCGGAAGAATACGGAAAAGGTTCCATTGTCGGAATTGCTGCCTCTGAGGCCGCAAACAACGCAGCCTGCGGCGGTGCCATGATCCCACTTTTCACTTTAGGTATTCCTGGAAGCCCGGTCACAGCAATCCTTTACGGAGCGCTTCTCATGCATGGCTTACAGCCTGGCAGTGACCTGTTTACAGGTTCTAAGGCTCCAACTACTTATGCGATCTTCCTTGGTTTCCTTTTCGCGAATGTGCTGATGGGAATCATCGGAGTTTCCATGGCAAGACAGATGGCAAGAGTCTGCCTCGTTCCAAACTCTGTTCTCGTTCCGATCATCGTCGCATTATCCTGCATCGGTACTTATGCACTGAGCAACAGCATGTACGAAGTTATCATCATGCTCGTGTTCGGTCTCATCGGATACCTTATGAAAATCTACGGATTTGAACCGGCACCTCTGGTTCTCGGCGTTGTCCTTGCCGATATTCTGGAATCCAACTTCCGCAGAACCTTGATCATGGCTGCACCGAAGGGCGGACTCATCCCGTATTTCTTCTCCCGCCCGATTGCAATCATCATCCTGCTTGTAATCATTGGTTTCGCAATGGTTCCTGTTTTAAAAAACGTACTCACTAAAAAACAGAAGCAGTAATTTTCACTCATCCCCCTCTCTCCGGCAGGATATATTGTCCAGATATCCTGCCGGATCTTTTTATTATTTGTTTATGTTTGCAAAAACTGTCGAAAGCAAAAAGTTTTTGCACTATAATGCAATTACTTGATTATTTCACCAGTTTATGCCATACTAATACTGCAGGAGGTGATAGACATGATAGGTTCCCATGAACTCAGGCAGCGTGACAGTTACCTGAATAAGCTGATAGGTTTTCAAGATACAGAACCGGTCAAAATGATTACTGGTATTCGCCGCTGCGGAAAGTCCAGTCTGTTAAAGCTGATGGTTCAGCATTTGAAAAATACCGGTGTTCTTCCGGAACAGATCCTTGAAATGAATTTTGAATCCTTTGATTTTCGCAGGATGAATGCCGACGATATTTATCGCTATGTAAAAGAACGTATTGTTCCCGGAAAGCGGATGTATCTCTTCTTTGATGAGCTGCAGAGGATCGAAGCATGGGAGGACGCGGTAAACGCCTTCCGTGTAGATTTTGACTGTGACATCTATGTTACCGGGTCAAACGCTTACCTTCTTTCTTCGGAGTATTCCACCTACCTCTCCGGGCGGTGTGTAGAAATCAGAATGCTGCCGCTCTCATTCCGTGAATTTCTTGATTTTCACGGCTTTGAAGTACATGAAATACAAAGTGCGCTCGGGGGACTCCGCAAACAGGTATTCGACAAAAACGGGGAACATTATGAATTGCGTGAGGTATTTGATGCCTATATAAGATTCGGCGGAATGCCGGGAATCGCCGATGTCGGTCTGGATCAGGAAAAAGCACTGTCTCTTCTTGACGGTATCTATTCCACGGTAGTCATCCGTGATATTTTGGAACGTGAAAAACGCAGGGGGCAAAAACAGATCACAGACCCCACGCTTCTGCGCAAGATCATCCTGTTCCTTGCCGACAATATCGGCTCCAGCGTATCCATTTCCTCCATAGGCAACACTTTGATAAACGAGGGGCTCCTTGACGATGGTAAACGCAAGGGCGCTCCTAGCGCACATACTGTGCAGGCATATGTGAATGCACTACTGGAAAGCTATTTTTTCTATGAGATCAAGCGCTTTGACATCAAGGGAAAGGCATACCTCCGCACGTTGGGAAAATACTATATTGTTGACATCGGCCTTCGCAATTATCTGCTGGGCTTCCGTAATCGCGACAGCGGTCATGCCATCGAAAATGTCGTTTACTTTGAATTGCTTCGCAGGGGTTATGATGTAGCGATCGGCAAGATCGGCAGCGCCGAAGTGGACTTTATTGCAACGACAGCCGATGATAAAAAGTATATCCAGGTGACAGAGTCTATGATGAGTGAGGATGTACGCAACCGGGAACTTACACCGCTGCAAAACATCCGTGATAACTACGAAAAAATCGTTTTGTCGCTTGAACCGGGGCTTGATGCTTCCTATGACGGCATCAGATCCGAAAATCTCATAGATTGGCTGCTCAGTCAATAAACGCTGTATTTCAGAGCGCAGCCAAATAAACTCCGCATATTCATTCATGAGCCGTCAAAAGGCATAGCATCCAAGATCTTTCGATACAGGAAAAGCACGCAGACGTTTTGCATCTGCGTGCTTTTCCTGTATCCGTAATTTAACTGACACTTTAATTATTTTTCCAATGCTCCGTATGCAGCAGCATATGCGCCTTATGGGACATCGGCTTTCCAAAGAAATCGCTGTAGATCTCCCTGATATCCGGGTTCTCATGAGAGTAGCGGATATCAGCTTTTGCGTCCAGCGCATAGAGCTTTCTGCCTCTCGCAAACGCCAGCTCCTCACCATCGTGGATCGGCTGTCCGCCTCCGCCGACACAGCCGCCCGGGCAGGCCATGACTTCCACAAAATCATAGTGGACCTCGCCGCGCTCGATCTGCTGTAAAAGTCTTCTCGTGTTTCCGAGTCCGCTGACCGCTGCTGTGCGGAGTTTGATGTCACCGATGGCAAATTCTGCTTCCTGCACTCCTGCATTCTCCTGGAAACCTACGCTGCGGACCGCCTTGAAAGCATCTGCAGGCGGATTCTCGCCTTTTAAGGTAAAATACGCGGTGCGGAGAGCCGCCTCCATGACACCGCCCGTAGCTCCGAAGATCACGCCCGCGCCGGTTCCCGCGTGCATCGGGCTGTCGCCAGGGATCTCCACTAAGGTATCCGGGCGGATATGGGCGGAGCGGATCATCTTCACAAGTTCTCTTGTTGTGAGAACCGCATCCACGTCATGTCCGGCATACTCGCCGTAGAAGAGATCCATCTCCCGCTCGCCTTTCTTTGCCACACACGGCATAATGGACAGCGTAAAGATCTGATCCGGAGAAACACCAAGCTTTTCCGCAAAATATGTCTTCATGACCGCACCGAACATCTGCTGCGGGGATTTCGCCGTGGAGAGATAGTTCACCATGTACGGGAACTGGGTCTTCACAAAACGCACCCAGCCGGGGCAGCAGGACGTGAACATCGGTCTCTCCTTCAGTTCGCCGCTCGTAAACCGTTTTATAAACTCTGTGCTCTCCTCCATGATCGTGAGATCCGCAGAAAATACTGTATCAAAGGCGTAGTCCACGCCCATGCGTTTTAAAGCATCAAAGATCTTGCCCACCGGCGCGTCCTCGTCCGTAAGTCCGAGTTCCTCGCCCCAGGCCGCGCGCACCGCAGGGGCAACCTGGGCCACCACGATCTTATCCTTATTCTCGATCGCTTCCCAGACCTTCTCCGTATCGTCTCTCTCGGAGAGCGCTCCAACCGGACAGTGGGTGATACACTGACCGCAGAGAGCACAGTCAGCTTCCCGGATCGTCTTATGTCCCGCCACATTCACGGTCGTTCTGGAACCGGTTCCCTCCACATCCCAGATGCCAAGCCCCTGGATCTTGTCGCAGACCTGCACGCAGCGCATGCACTTGATGCACTTCGCAGAATTACGGATCAGCGGGAAATCCTTATCCCACGGCTGGTATTCCGGTTCCTGCCTGAACGGAATGTCCAGGATATTCAGGTCGCAGGCAACCTGCTGTAACTGGCAGTTCCCGTTTCTCGGACAGACAACGCACCGGTTATCATGCTGGGATAATAATAACTGTACCGTATTTCTTCTATGATTTCTGACCTTCGGGCTGTTGGTGTAGATCACCATGCCGTCCTTCACCATGTTGTTGCAGGATGTGATCAGTTTCTCTTTTCCTTCCAGCTCCACGACGCAGACTCTGCAGGCCGCGATCTCGTTGATCCCCTTTAAGTAACAGAGCTTCG
>OGEN01000831.1_pt1 | contig 26705 bp, 18 predicted proteins | sample 1570671 | NCBI WGS metagenome assembly OGEN01 (sample SAMEA2582128, study PRJEB24529) | metagenome | biome: Human gut stool | place: China | collected 2011 | reverse complement strand
GGTCGGTGGCGGCGAGCGCGCCGGCCAGCTCGATCTCGCCTTCGCGCGGCGGGTCGATCAGCACGCGGTCGATGCCGCCCATGCGGTCCCAAAGCTCGTCCCAGTCCTTTTCGGTCCAGGTGAAGAGGTTGCGCGCGACGAATTCCGTCTTGTCGGCAAGGCCGTTGTCGGCCGCACCCTGGCGGGCGCGCGCGACCAAACCTTCGCTCCCCTCGATGCCGATCACCTTGGCGGCCTTGGTCGCCAAGGGCAGCGTGAAGTTACCGAGGCCGCAGAAGAAGTCGGCGACCTTGTGTTCGGGTTCGACGTGAAGGAGACGCACGGCGCGGCCCACCATCGTTTCGTTCAACGCGTGGTTCACCTGCGTGAAGTCGGTCGGCTTGAAGCTGATCCGCACGCCGAATTCCGAGAGCGAGAGCCCGAGCGCGTGTTCGTTCTCGGGGAGCACCGCGTGCGCCGTTTCCGGGCCCTTGGGCTGGAGCCAAATGTCGGCGCCGTGCTCGCGGCCGAACGCGAGGAGCTTTTCCATGTCGTCGTCGGTCGGCGCCTCGAGCACGCGGAAGACCAGGGCCGTGCGGCCGTCGCCGCCCACGGCGACTTCGATCTGCGGGAGGCGCTGACGGATGGAGAGCGAGGCGACCAGCTCACGCATCGGCATCAGCATCGCGACGACGTTCTTCGTGAGGATCTTGCAGGTCGTCATGTCGGCGACGTAGGACGAGGCCTTTTCGTGGAAGCCCACGAGGACGCCGCCCTTCTTCGCGACGTCGCGCACCGTGAGGCGCGCGCGGTGGCGGTAGTTCCAGGCCGGACCGTGAATCGCGGGGAGGACGCTTTCGGGCTTGACGCGGCCGATGTGCCAGAGCGTGTCCATGAGGACCTTCTGCTTGTAGGCGACCTGGGCGTTCGCCTCCAAGTGCTGCATCGCGCAGCCGCCGCAGCTCCCCGGGCCGATCCCGAAGTGCGGGCAGGCGGGCTTGACGCGCTGGACGCTCTCGCGGTGGACCGCGACGACGCGGCCCTTCTCGTAGCTCGGCTTCGAGCGCAGGCGCTCGTACGTCACGCGCTCGCCGGGGAGCGCGCCTTCGATGAAGACGACCTTGCCTTCGTCGTTCCTGGCGACGCCGCGGCCTTCCTGGTCCAGACGGTCGACGTCGACGGTGAAGTATTCGGGGGTCTTCTCTTTGCGTTTGGCCATGACGGCCCTCCTCATCAACTCGTGGCGCGGCGAAGTTCGAGGGGCCGCGCCGGCAAACAAAATCCGGTGGGAAAAATGCGAAGCCGACCCGGTGGGGTCGGCCTCGCGGAGGATGGATTCTAGCGAAAGTGCGTCCGGGCTTCAGCGCTTCGGACCCAAATAACGCATCGGGTCGACGGGCTTGCCCTTCTCGCGCACCTCAAAGCGGAGCATGGGGCGGGACGACTCGGAGGATCCGAGTTCGGCGATCTTCTGCCCGGCACGAACCTTGTCGTTCAGCTTCACGACGATCTTGTCGTTGTGGCCGTACGCGGTGACGAGCGTAGGCGAATGCTTGATGATCACCAACTGCCCGTAGCCCTTCACGCCGTCCCCGACGAAGAGCACCTGACCTGCGGCCGCGGCGACCACGACGTCGCCCTGCGTCCCCGCAATGTCGAAGCCCTTCCCGTTCGCGGCGTAGTCGGAGAGCACCGTCCCCTGCACGGGCCAGAGCATGCGCGTCCCGGGCACCACGGCGGGCGTGGTCTTCGGAGCGGTCTTCGCGGGTTGGGCGGCCTCGGCGATGTCCTGGTTCGGGGTATTGGTGATGGCGGGCGTGCCGCCCGTCTTCGTCGCCGGATCGAGCACCACGGTTTCGGGCTCCTGGGAGGGCGTCGTCACGGTTTCGGACTCAACCCCCGGCACGCGGCTCACGCGCACGTTCTGCGAAACCACGGGAACGCGCGGTTCGGTCACGCTCTCAGGGAGCCGGAGCACCTGCCCCAAACGCAGCTGCGTCGGATCGGTGACGGCGTTCAAGCTCGCCAACGCACGGCTGTCGAGCCCGTAGCGCACCGAAATGTTGTATAGGGTGTCCCCGGGCGCGACGACGTGCGTGCGGCCGGAATCCCGCACGGTGCCCGGCGTCAGCGGGGTGATCGACCCGGAAACGGGCGCCGCCTGACGCGTGCCCTGCGAATAGTCGGACTGATCGACGATCGGCGCGACCTTCGGGGGCGTCCCCGCGCAGCCCGCAAGCAGAAGGGCGGCGGCCACGGCCGTGAGGCCGGTGAGTGTCTTGGTCATGGTGTGCTTTTCCTTTGTCGTCAACCTTTCAATGCACCGTCGGCCCAGAGCGCGGTCTTCGCGACTTCCCTGTGGGCCGTGAGATCGATCTGAAGGGGCGTCACGGAGACGTGCCCGTGCATCGTCGCCCAGAAGTCGGTGTCCTCCGCGGCGTCGGCGGGCTTCCCGGCGGCGCCCAACCAATAGATCGGGAAGCCGCGCGGGCTCATCTCGGCGATCACCGGCTCCGCGCTCTTGCGGCGCCCGAGCCTCGTCGAGCGCACGCTCTGGAGCGCCCCGTAGGGCATGTTCGGGATGTTCACGTTGAAGAGCGCGGGACCGGCGGCGTCGCGCCCTTCGAGGTAGCGCTCAACCACCTCCTGCGCGACGCGCGCGGCGCTCTCCAATTCGCCCCAGCCGCGGTCGATCTGCGAGAAGGCGAAAGACGGCACCCCGAAGAGGTACCCCTCGATCGCCGCCGCGACCGTCCCCGAGTACATCGTGTCGTCGCCCATGTTCGCGCCGCAGTTGATGCCGGAGACGACGAGGTCGGGCTTTTCGTCCAGAAGCCCCGTCATCGCGACGTGCACGCAGTCGGACGGCGTCCCCGAGACGACGTAGAGGCTCTCGCCCGGCATGTGGTCGACCGTGAGCGGACGGTTGAGGGTGAGCGAATTCGACGCCCCCGAATGGTTGTGGTCCGGGGCGACGATCGTCACGCGGCCGAACCGGCGCATCGCGTCGGCGAGCGCCCGGATCCCGGGCGCGCGGTACCCGTCGTCGTTCGAGACAAGAATGTGAAGCGGCATGGGTGGCTGTGTTGAATATCGTGGAGAGGCAGCGGAAGAACCCGCAGTCCTCGCGGTTGGCCTTGGGATTGTATCGCACGGGATCCGCGCGCCCTCGGGCTTCGCCCGACGCCGGGCCGATCCGGACGGAAATCGTTTCAAAAATTCGGCCTGAGAAAAAGCCGCCGGGCGCTTTGCGGCGCGTCGGCGGCTTTTCCGAGCCTCAGATCAGGCTGCCCGTCAGAGCTCCACCCCGAGGAAGTCGAGCGCGACCTGCACGTGAAGCGCCGCGGCGCGCACGAGCTGGGATTCGTCGACCTGGTAGCGGTTGTGGTGCTGGCCGTAGATCGCGTTGCAGGCGGCGTTTTCCATGCCGACCAAAACCATCACGCCCGGGACGCGGAGCTGATACTGCGCGAAGTCTTCGCCGCCCATCGTCGGGGGATAGTCGTAGAGGCAGTCTTCGCCGAAGACCTTCTTGGCGCTCCCGCGCACGAGTTCGGCGAGCGCCGCGTCGTTGACGGTCGGCGGGACGAGCTCTTCGTAGATGAGCTCGGCGTCGCCCCGCATCGCGCGGGCGGTTTCCTTCGCGACGCGCTCCATCGCTTCGGGGAAGTGCTTGCGGACTTCCGGCGAGAAGCAGCGGGTCGTGCCGATCAGCGTCGCTTCGCCCGAGATCACGTTGAAGCGCGTGCCGCTTTCGAACTTGCCGACGGTGACGACGCCGGTTTCAATGGGCGAGATTTCGCGCGAGACGATCGTCTGGAGGTTCTGCACGATCGCCGCGCCGATCACGGTCGCGTCCGCACAGAGGTGCGGCTGCGCGCCGTGCCCGGCCTTGCCGGTCACCTTAATCGTGAAGCGGTCGCCCGAGGCCATCGTGCCGCCCGTGCGCACCGAGACCTTCCCGGCGGGGAAGTCGGACCAGACGTGCATGCCGTAGGCGGCGTCGACGCCGTCCAAGCACCCGTCCTCGATCATCATCAGGGCGCCGCGGCCGATTTCCTCCGCGGGCTGGAAGGCGAAGACGACGTCGCCCGCCAGGCGGTCCTTGATGTCGTTCACCATCGCGACCGCGATCAGGAGCATCGAGATGTGGCAGTCATGCCCGCACGCGTGCATGAAGCCCGGATGCTCGCTCGCGTAGTCGACGCCCGTCTGCTCCGTCACTTCGAGGCCATCGATGTCGCCGCGAAGAAGGATGGTCTTCCCGGGCTTCACGCCGCGGATGCGGGCGAGCGTCCCGGTCGGGCCGCCGCACACGCGCCATTCGACGCCCATGCGGTCCAATTCTTCGCGGATCTTCGCCGCGGTCTTGTGCTCCTGGAGGCTCGCCTCCGGAATGCGGTGGAATTCGCGGCGCAGACGGATCTGCATCTCGCCGTACTTCTCTTGAAGTTCCTGCAACGTCATGATGTTTTCTGAATCCTTGTGGTCCTATGGTCCGAAGGGGGTTCCGGTCACACTCAGAGCATCTTCGAGAAGATGCCGGCGATGACGACCGAGGTGATGGTCACCGTCGTGAACCCGCCGACGATCATCGACGGGAAGAGACGGCTCATCAGGAATTCGCGTTCTTCCTTCGTCTTGCCGACTTCTTCGCAGAGCGATTCGGTGATGATCGCGTTGAAGGGGAAGCCGTAGAGCGCGGTGAGGCAGTTCGAGAAGCCGAGCCAGGGCGAGACGCGGAGCACCTTGCAGGCGGCCCAGCCGGCGACGGCCATGCCGAGAAGACCCGTGACGATCAGCATCACCATCGGGAAGGCGATCTGGATGAGCATCTCGGGCGTGCAGTCCTTGAGGCCGTCGAAGATAAACATCATCAGCGCGAAGACGGTGATCTGGTAGGAGTTCGCCTTGTTCAGGGCGTTCGTGTCGAGGAAGCCGAGCGTGTTGAAGATGACGCCGAGCACAAGCGCCCAGATGGCGCCCGAGATCCCGGTCCAGGAGCCCATCAGCATCGCGGCCCAGGCGACGATGCCCAACTTCGTGAGGATCAGAATCGGCGAATTCCAGCGTTCCGGAATCGTGAGGATGCCGTGACGTTCTTCGGGGAGCTTCGTCACGTCGGCGACGGCCTGAAGGTCGGCGGCCGAGCTCATGCCGGCGGCGCCCGAACGGAATTCACGGATGAGCGCGTCGGATTCGCGCTTGAGGCAGATCGCGGTCAGCGGATAGCCCGCAAAGCCCTGGATGCAGTACATCGAAATCGCGAAGACGGCGGCAGTCGTGAGGCCGGCGTTCTGCGCGGCGTTCTGCATCATCGTCGCGGCGACGATGCCGCCCGTCAGCGGCGGCAGACCCGCGATGATCAGGGTCTTTTCCATGAAGAGGGGCCCCAGGTACCAGCAGCCGGCGCACATCCCTGCGAGGCCCGTCACGCAGAGCACCACGGTCTTCCACTGCGAGAGCAGCGCCTTCAACGAAATCACCGTCCCCATGTGGGTGATGACGATGAACATGCCGACGGTGGCGCCGAAGGGAATGAGCTTCGAGTCGGTGACGAGCTCCTTCGGGATGACCGTCCAGTAGCCGGCCAGCAGAATGACGGCCGAGACGAACACCGAGGGCACCCAGGCTCGTGTGATGCGGGAGACGACCTCGCCGATGATCACGACGAGACCGCAAAGCACGAATGCGGCCATGAAGTTGTACATGTTGCTGTTCCTTCTTGGGGGAATGTGCGCGGGGTTCGCGCGTCCCGTCCGTCGAACCGCATCTGCGGTCCGGGGTCTTCCGGGCGATGGGGACGCCGTCTTCCGCGCCGAGAGTCGTTTGGAAAAACGGAAACGGAGGCGTACGATCCGGCATCCCGCCTGGATGCACCCCTCCGAGCCTACGGAGGATTGTAGGTTCGGGCCCTGTTCGGCCACATACGCTATTTGCCGTAACGGGATGCGCCCTGATCAGGAAAAGGCGTTTCCGCAGTTTTCTCAGGAAAAAGAGCCGAACCCTTTGTTTTTCAAGGGTTCGGCTCTGCGAAAGCGTCCGTTTTGCAGTGCGCTCTAAGCGTTTTCCCGCCTGAGGGACGGGCTTCCCCGGCCTCAGTAGAGGGGTTGGAAGGTGCGCCCCTCGGGGAAGCGCATCGAGAAGGTGGAGCCCTTCCCCGGCGCCGATTCGATTTCGAGCGTCGCGCCGTTGCGGCGCACGGTGTGCTTGACGATGGCGAGCCCGAGGCCCGTCCCGCCCACGCTGCGGCTGCGGCCCTTGTCGACGCGGTAGAAGCGCTCGGTGAGTCTCGGGATGTGCTTGGGATCGATCCCGATCCCGGTGTCCTTGACGGCCAAGACGGCGCCCGTGCCCACCCGCTTCCAGGTGACCGCCACCGTGCCGCCTTCGGGCGTGTAGCGGACCGCGTTCGAGACGAGGTTCATGACGGCGCTTCGGAGTTCGTCCGCGTACCCGATCACGCTCACGTCTTCGACCTCGCAGGTGATCTCGTGGCGCCCCATCGAGAGCGCCCGCCCTTCGCGGACGACGTCCTCGACCAACTTGGGCATCGCGACCACTTCGGGCTCTTCGGGCGCCGCCCCCTCGTCCTTGTTCTCCAACTTCGAGAGCGTGAGGAGGTCGTCCAGGATGCTCTTCATGCGGCGCGTCTGCTCGCGCATGAGCGAACGGTGGTATTCGATCATCTCCTCCGGAACCGACCCCTTTTCGCACTCCATGTCGAGGAACCCGCCGATCACGGTCAGGGGCGTGCGGAGCTCATGGCTCACGTTCGCGACGAAGTCGCGGCGCATGTCGTCCAAACGGCGCCGTTCCGTCACGTCGTGCGAGACGATCATCGTGTGGCGCAGATCCGGCGCCACCGCGGTGAATTCGAGAATGAAGGGCGAGCCCTCCGGGGTCATCACGAGGGGCTTTTCGAATTCGCGCGAGAAGAGCCAACGGCGCATGCGTTCGTCGCGCACGACGTCGAAGAGGAGCTTCCCGATGTCTTCCGGCATGATCCCGAGGTGGCGCCCCGCCGCCTCGTTCACCCATTCGATCGACCAGTCTTCGCGGAGAATCGTCACGCCCTGAGGCATCAGCGCCAGGGTCTGGCGGTAGCGGAAGTCGCGGTCGCGGATGCGCTTTGCCTTCCGTTCGTCCTCGTGAAGAAGATCCCGCCACATGAGGGCGCAGAGCCCCAAGAGCACCGTGCTCGTGGCCCCCCAGAGGAGGAGCCCCGTGCTCACGTGCCCGATGACGCCCGTCGCCAGGGCGACGAGCGTCGCGATGACGTAGAGGACGATCAGCACGCGCCCGCGTCGGCGCATGTCGTCGAAGTCGGAATGGAGCACCGGCGGAACCGGCTCGCGCTTGACGGGCTCAACCATTGTCGGCGCTCCGGCCGCGGTAGCCGATGCCGCGCACCGTTTCGATGAAGTCTTCGGCGGCGGTGCCCGCGAGCGCCTTCCGGAGCCTCAGCATGTGCACGTCGACCGTGCGTTCGTCGACGAAGGCGCTCTGCCAAACGGCCGAGAGCAGCTGCGCGCGCGTGAAGACGCGACCGGGCTTCGTCGCGAAGATGTAGAGGAGCTTGAATTCCTTGGCGGAGAGCTTCAGAGGCACGCCGTCGGCGGTCGCCTCGAACCTCGCCTCGTTCATGACGAGGGGGCCGCAGCGCACGACCACCTCGGCTTCGTCGACGCCGGGAACCTCGACCGTCTTGGGGGCGCTTCCGGCGTGCTCGTGGCGGCGCAGAACCGCACGCACGCGCGCGACCAATTCGCGCGGGAGGAAGGGCTTCACGACGTAGTCGTCCGCACCCGCGTCCAACCCCGCCACGCGGTCGACTTCGTCGCCTCGGGCCGTCAGCATGATGACGGGAAGCGCCGCCGTCGCGCGGTCGGCGCGAAGGCTTCGGAGCCACGTCAGTCCCGAATCGTCCGGCAGCATCATGTCGAGGAGCACCAGGTCGGGCATTGAGGCTGCGACCGCTTCGCGGGCCTCCGCGATGGTCGTGGCGCGCACGGTGGTGAAGCCTTCGGTTTCGCAGACGAAGGCCACCAGCTCGCGGATGGCCATTTCGTCCTCAACGATGAGAAGCGTCGTCATAGTCGGGGTTGCGGGTTGGGTCGGTTGGAAGGAACCGCTTCGGAGACGCCGTTGCGGTCCGGTCGGTCACATTCTAGAGAGTATCGCCCGCGCGGATGACAGCACGATGACATCCGGGCGACGGGAGGATGACGGGACCCGCGCGGCGTGCGCGGCCCCCGGACGCGAAAAAGCCGCCCAACCTTGCGGAAGAAGCGGCTTTTCGGCGGAATGTGGACCTCTGGTCGGGGCGGCGGGATTCGAACTCGCGACCCCTTGCACCCCATGCAAGTGCGCTACCAGGCTGCGCTACGCCCCGACGAGGAAGAGCGAAGTTTATCGGGTGAGCGCGAAAAAAGCAAATCCCGGCGGCTTACTCGGCCGCGGCGGCGCCTTCGGCTTCGGCGGCGCGGCGGTTCATGAGGTTTTCCGTCACGCGGGCGTTCAGCGTCCCCGACGGGCGGAAGAGCACGACGCGGCGCGCGGCGATCATCATCTGCTCGCCCGTCTGCATGTTGCGGCCCGGGCGGGCGTTCTTCTCACGCACGCAGAACTTCCCGAGGCCGGCCAACTTGATCGAGCCGCCCTGCGCGAGCTGTTCGACGAGGATGCGGAAGAAGCTCTCGACATAGGTCTTCGCCTGCACGCGGTCGATCGAAAACTCTTCGGCGATCGCATCGGCGAGCATCGCCTTGTTGAGGGTCGAGCCCATGAGGGCTTCGTTGTTGTCGTTCTGGGTCATGACCTGGCGGAGAAATTCTCGGGAGGTGGTAAACGAAAGTTCGCCATTCTATAGCCTTTTCAGGGACTTTCGCCACTTTTTCAAGAAACGCGGACCTCAACGGCGTACCCCCGGCCGGGAGCCCGCACACGGATCCCGCGTCAACGCACCCTCTTCTCGCGCGATCTCGCACGATCTCACGCCAAACGCGCACGAACGGCACGAAAGTCATCCGTACACCCCTCCTCCGACAAAAAGCCCCTCCCCGTTTTCCGGAGAAGGGCTTCGTGCGGATGCGGGAACCCACACCCGTCCCCGAAGGGACGGGCGGGGGCGTCCTTTCCGTTTAGGCGCGCAGCGTGGCGCCTTCGCGTTCGAGCACGTCGAGGACGGCGCGGACGGCCGCGTCGGCTTCGAGGTCGGACACCGGTTCCTCACCCTTCGCCGTGAGCTCCAGCGTGAAGGCGAGCGACTTCTGCGCGGCGTCCTTCGGACGGTAGAGGTCGAAGAGACGGAAGTCCGTCATCGACGAGAGGCGCGGGTCGGCGCCGTGCGCTTCGTAGACGGCGTCGACGAGGCGGCCCGTTTCCGTTTCCGGCGCCGTCACGACCGCGATGTCGCGGCGCACCGGCTGGTGCTTGGAGACGGCGGCGTAGACCGGAACCGAGGTCGTCAAGAGCGCGTCGACGTCGAGTTCGAAGACCACCGGGGCCTTCGGGAGTTCGTACGCCTGAACGGTGCGCGGATGAAGTTCGCCGATCATGCCGACTTTCTTTTCACCGATGTAGACGGCGGCCGAGCGGCCCGGATGCAGGCCCGGGAACGTTTCGCGCACGAAGCGGGGCTTCAGGGGCGCGCAGAGGCGCTCCACGTCGCCCTTCACGTCGAAGAAGTCGACCGGACGCGCGGCGATGCCCCACTGGGCGTCGGCGGCGTCGCCGTACGCCAGACCCGCGACGTGACGCGGCTGACGCACGCCCTTCACCGTCCAGGGGCCGTCGCCCACGGCGGCGTCCGGGCAGAAGACGCGGCCCAACTCAAAGACGCGCACGCGTTCGGCGCGGCGGTTGAGGTTGTACTTGAGGATGTCGACCAAGCCGCCGATCAGCTGCGTGCGCATGACCGAGAGGTGCGAGGCGATCGGGTTGAGCAACCGGATCGGCGCGTCGTTCCCGGCGAAGTCCTTTTCCCAGGCTTCCGGCACGAACGAGAAGTTGATGAGCTCCTGATAGCCCAGCACCGCCATTTCGCGGCGAAGGTCGTGGGGGCTCCTCGTCGCTTCCTTCTCGGCGCGCATTTCGATGCGCTGCATCGGGGGACGGTCCGGCATCTTTTCGTAGCCGTAGAGACGGGCCACTTCTTCGATGAGGTCCTCTTCGATTTCGATGTCGAAGCGGTACGCGGGGGGCGTCACCGTGAAGGCTTCTTCGGTGCGCGTGTAGACGAAGCCGAGACGGCGGAAGGTTTCCTCCATCACGTCCGCCGGGATCGGCATGCCGATCACCTTGCGGCAGCGTTCGATCCGCATCGTGACGGGGCGGCGTTCGGGGAGGTTGATGATCTGGTCGTCGACCGGGCCCACGCGCGTTTCTTCCGTGCCGCAGATGTCGAGGACGAGCTTCGTCACGTATTCGATGTGCTCGGCGTTGGTCGAAAAGTCGACGCCGCGCTCGAAGCGGTGCGCCGCGTCGGTCGAGAAGTTGAGCTTCCTGCAGCGACCCTGAATGGCGGCCTGGTGCCAGAAGGCGGCCTCGATGAAGATCGAGGTCGTCTCGTCCGTGCAGGCGGTGTCGTCGCCGCCCATGATGCCGGCGAGGCACGAGGGCTTGTCGCCGTCGCAGACGACGCCGTACCAACCGTCGATCGCCTTCGTCTGGCCGTTCAGAAGCGTCACGCTTTCGCCTTCACGGCCCCAGCGGACGGTGATCGACTTCGAGGTGATGCGCTCGAGGTCGAAGAAGTGCGTCGGGCGGCCGAGCTCGAGCATGACGTAGTTCGAGATGTCGACCAGGGCCGAGATCGAACGCTGACCGGCGCGCTCCAGGCGGTCGCGCATCCACTGCGGCGTCTTCGCCTTGGGGTTCAACCCGCGGATCACGCGGCCCGCGAAGCGGCCGCAGAGGTCCGGCGCCTCAACCTTCACCGGCAGCACGCACTCGCACGTGGGTGCGACGACGGGCATTTCGGGGAGCGTCAAGGGCGCGCCGGTGACGGCGTGGAGGTCGCGCGCGACGCCCACGACCGAGAGCGCGTCGCCGCGGTTGGGCGTGAGCTTGATCTCGATCTTCGCGTCGTCGAGGTGCGCGTACTCGCGGATGTTCATGCCGACGGGGGCGTCTTCGGGGAGGAGCCAAAGGCCGGAATGGTCTTCGGTGATCCCGAGTTCGCGCGCCGAGCAGAGCATCCCCATCGAGACTTCGCCGCGCAGCTTCGACTTCTTGATCTGGAAGTTGCCGGGGAGGACCGCGCCGATCATCGCGCAGGGGACCTTGACGCCGGCGGCGACGTTCGGGGCGCCGCAGACGATCTGCAGGAGTTCGCCCGTGCCCGCGTCGACTTCGCAGACGTGCAGGTGGTCGGAATTCTCATGGTCGCGGCAGGTGACGACCTGCGCGACGACGACCCCTTCGAAGGGCGGCGCGATCGTCGTCACCTCTTCGACTTCGAGGCCCGCCATCGTCAGCGCTTCGGCGAGCGCCTCGGTATTCATCTGCGGGTTGCAGTAAGCCCGCAGCCAGGATTCGGAAAACAGCATGTTCAGGTACCTTCGGGCTGATTAGTTGAACTGGCGGAGGAAGCGCAGGTCGCCTTCGAAGAAGAGGCGCAGGTCGTCGATGCCGTAGCGGAGCATCGTCAGGCGCTCGAGGCCGGAGCCGAACGCGAAGCCGATGTGCTTTTCGGGGTCGAGCCCGAAGTTGCGCACGACGTTGGGGTGCACTTCGCCCGCGCCCGAGATTTCGAGCCAGCGGCCCTTGCGCGGACCGCTCGTGAACATCATGTCGACTTCAACCGAGGGTTCCGTGAAGGGGAAGTAGGAGGGACGGAAGCGGACGACGAGATCATCCGTTTCGAAGAAGGCGCGCAGGAAGTTGCTGTAGACGCCCTTCAAGTCCGTGAAGCTCACGTCGTCGCCGATCCAGAGGCCTTCGACCTGGTGGAACATCGGCGAGTGCGTGGCGTCGCTGTCGACGCGGTAGGTGCGCCCCGGGGCGATCACCTTGATCGGGGCCCCGTGCGTGCGGGCGTAGCGGACCTGCATCGGCGAGGTGTGCGGGCGCAGCGGCAGCGCGCGGCCCTCTTCGTCCTCGCGGTCGACGTAGAACGTGTCCTGCATCGAGCGGGCCGGATGGTTGGGCGGGTTGTTCAGCGCCGTGAAGCTGAACCAGTCGCTTTCGATTTCGGGACCGTCCGCGACGTCGAAGCCGATCGAGCGGAAGATCTCTTCAACGCGCATCCAGGTGCGCATCACCGGGTGGATGCCGCCCTCGGAACGGTAGCGGCCCGGGAGCGTCACGTCGATCGCTTCGTCGGCCAACTTCTTCGCGAGTTCGGCTTCGGCAAAGGCGTTGCGGCGTTCGTTCAGCGCCGCTTCGATTTCAGCCTTGGCGCGGTTGATTTCCTGACCGCGGGCACGACGCTCTTCGGGGGGAAGCCCGCCCAGCGCCTTCATGAGCATCGTGATCTGCCCGGTCTTACCGATGTAGCGGGCCTTGGCGTCCTCGAGGGCCGCGGGCTGCGCCGCGTCGGCGAAGTCCCTGCGCGCGGACGCAATGAGTTCCGAAAGATCTTGCATAGTGAATTCCGGTGCGCCCGCGCGGCATCGGCGCGGGCTCGTTCTGGTCGATCCGGCGGTCGGCCCCTCCGGAGCCGTGGTCCCACCGGTGCGCGCGGTTCAAAGTTTTTCCGCGCGAATCTTTTAATTGTATCGAAAGCGGAGCATCCGCTTTTGCCGCGAAGGCCATCCGCCTGCGGTGTTTTCACCGAGCGCGGACGAAAAAAGACCCGGAGGCCGAAACCATCCGGGTCTTCTCAATCCGTGTCGCGGACCGATCAGGCAGCCTTGACCTGGGCGACGAGGGCGGCGAAGCCTTCCTTGTCGAACACGGCCATGTCGGCGAGGACCTTGCGGTCGAGGGCGATGCCGGCCTTCTTGAGGCCGTTCATGAACACGGAGTACGTCATGCCGTTGGCACGGGTGCCGGCGTTGATACGCGCAATCCACAGACGGCGGAACACGCGCTTCTTGTTGCGGCGGTCGCGGTAGGCGTACTGGCCCGCGCGCATGACGGCCTGCTTGGCAACGCGGTAGACGTTGTTGCGGCGCAGACGGAAACCCTTCGAGAGGGCGAAAATCTTCTTATGACGGGCACGAGCCGTAACACCACGCTTAACTCGGGGCATCTCTAAACCTCCAAACGATTAGGCGTACGGCAGCATGCGGCGCACGCTGGCCATATCCGACTCATGAATGCTGACCATGCCGCGCAGCTGGCGCTTGTTCTTGGTCGTACGCTTCGTGAGAATGTGACGCTTCGTGGCGTGGGCGCGCTTGATCGAGCCGCTGGCACGCGGCTTGAACCGCTTGGCGGCGGCGCGCTTCGTCTTCATCTTCGGCATTTGCCGTTACCTCATTTCTTGTATGTCCCCGGGGCGCCTCCTCCGAAGTTGAGGAGAACTTGTCGGGCCTAGGGGGCACTTGTTGTCGCCGGTGAAAACGACCGGCCTTCCCGAGGAAGACCGGTCGTCGAAACCGGAAGCCGCGATTCTATCCCAAAACAAAATGCCGTGGGGCGGAATCGGCGCTTCTTTTTCAGCGCTTCTTCTTGGGAGCGAGCACCATGATCATCTGGCGGCCTTCGAGCTTGGGCGCGTGCTCGACCTGAGCGATTTCGGCGAGCTCCTCACGGACGCGGTCCATGAGCTGCATGCCGAACTGCTGGTGAGCCATTTCGCGCCCGCGGAAGCGCAGCGTGATCTTAGCCTTGTCGCCGTCATTGAGGAACCGCTCGAGGCTGCGAAGCTTCGTCTGGAAGTCGTTCTCGTCCGTCGCCGGGCGGAACTTCACTTCCTTCACCTGGACGATCTTCTGCTTGGCCTTCGCTTCCTGCGCCTTCTTCTGCTCCTGATAGCGGAACTTGCCGTAGTCCATCAGGCGGCAGACGGGCGGGGTCGCGTTGGGGGCAACCTCGACCAGGTCGACGTCGGCTTCCTCCGCCATGCGAAGGGCTTCCGACGTGCGGACAATACCGATCTGGGCGCCGTCGACGCCGGTCAGTCGGACCTCAGGTACACGGATCTCACCATTGATCCGATGCTTGCGATCTTGTGCTATGACACTTCTCCCAAAAGTTGCTGGTATCAGGCTTCCTGGTGCACTTCAAGCGCACGGGACGCCACCTCGGCCTGCGCCATGGCGAGGAAGTCTTCGAACTTCATCACGCCGAGATCGCGGCCGCCGCGGGCGCGCACGGAAACCGTGCCGTTCTGCTTTTCCTTCTCGCCGATGACGAGAATGTACGGAATCTTTTGCAGGCTGAGCTCGCGAATTTTATAGTTGATTTTTTCGCCGCGCAAATCGGAATGCACGCGGATTCCGGCCTCGTGAAGCTTCTTGGCGACGTCCTTGACGGCGTCGACCTGCGCGTCGGTGATCGAGCAGACGGCCACCTGAACCGGAGCGAGCCAGAGCGGGAAGGCGCCGGCGAACTCTTCGATCAGCATGCCGATCCAGCGTTCGAGCGAACCGAGCATCGCGCGGTGCAGCATCACGGGGACCTTGCGGGTGTTGTCTTCGGCGACGTACTCGGCGCCGAGACGCGCGGGCATCTGGAAGTCGACCTGAATCGTGCCGCACTGCCAGGAGCGCCCGAGGCAATCCTTCAGATGGTACTCGATCTTCGGACCGTAGAAGGCGCCTTCACCTTCGAGAATCTCGTACTCGATGCCGAGATCGTCGAAGCTCTTCATCAGGGCGTGTTCGGCCTTGTCCCAGGCGTCGTCCTCACCGATGCGCATTTCCGGACGGGTCGCCACCTTGTAGGCGATTTCCTTGAAGCCGAAGTCGGCGTAGACCTGCTGCACGAGGCGGGTGTAGTTTTCGCACTCTTTGAGGATCTGGTCTTCCGTGCAGAAGATGTGGCCGTCGTCCTGCGTGAAGCCGCGAACGCGCATGAGGCCGTGGAGCGAACCGGAGGGTTCGTTGCGGTGGCACTGACCGAATTCACCGATGCGAAGGGGCAGGTCGCGGTAGCTGCGAAGCTGCGAGTTGAAGATCTGGATGTGGCCCGGGCAGTTCATGGGCTTCAGGGCGTAGTAGCGGTTCTCCGACTCGGTCGTGAACATGTTTTCGCGGTACTTCGCCCAGTGGCCGGAGCGCTCCCAGAGCGAGCGGTCGAGGAGCTGCGGCGCCTTCACTTCTTCGTAGCCGTTGTCGCGGTAGATCTTGCGCATGTACTGCTCGACGACCTGCCAGATGGCCCAGCCCTTCGCGTGCCAGAAGATGAGGCCCGGGGCTTCGTCCTGGAGGTGGAAGAGGTCGAGCTCACGGCCCAGGCGGCGGTGGTCGCGCTTTTCGGCTTCTTCGAGCATGTGGAGGTAGGCGGCCAAGTCTTCCTTCGAGGCAAAGGCCGTCCCGTAGATGCGCTGGAGCATCTCGTTGTTCGAGTCGCCGCGCCAGTAGGCGCCCGCGACCTTCATCAGCTTGAAGACCTTGAGCTTGCCGGTCGACGGGACGTGAGGCCCGCGGCAGAGGTCGATGAAGTCGCCCTGGCGGTAGAGCGAGATCACTTCGCCCTCAGGGATCGCTTCGACGAGTTCGGCCTTGTAGGCTTCGCCCATGCCGCGGAAGAATTCGACGGCGTCTTCGCGCTTCATTTCGCTGCGCTCGACCTTGAGGTCCTGCTTGACGATTTCGTGCATGCGCGCTTCGATCGCTTCGAGGTCTTCGGGCGTGAAGGGGCGCTTGTAGGAGAAGTCGTAGTAGAAGCCGTTGTCGATCGCCGGCCCGATCGTGACCTGCGCTTCCGGGTAGAGCTGCTTCACGGCCTGCGCCATCAGGTGCGCGGTCGAGTGGCGGATGAGCTCAAGCGCTTCCGCGTCCTTCGCCGTGATGATCGCAAGCGACGCGTCCTTTTCAATGAGGAACGACGTGTCGACGAGCTTGCCGTCCACGCGGCCGGCGAGCGCGGCCTTGGCCAAACCCGCGCCGATCGAAGCGGCGACGTCGGCGACGGTGACGGGCGCTTCGAATTCGCGCTTGGATCCGTCGGGAAGGGTAATCGCAATCATGATTCAACCTCAGAAATGCATATAAAAAAAGTGCGGCTGAGGAGCCGCACTCTTCTTATCGGAAACCTGTCGACAAGGCCGCGCGCCGTCCTCAGCAATGAGCTGCGGACGTTGTTGTGCGGATCGTGGTCGAAAGGATCATCTTGCGGAAGGTTTCCGGTGAAACGAATGAGCGGATTTTATCACGCACTTTCCGCACCCGACGGCGGCCGAAGCGCGGATTCGATCCTCAGAAACCCTAGCGAACCGGAGCGAAAACCCGGGAGGACACCCTGATCGGGAAGGATCCCCTCCCCCGTTCCGCATCGGCAACACGGCAAAAATGCCGGGAAAATCCTTCGAAAAATCAACGCTCTGCGGCAAAAGACCGGACGCCCCCCGGGACGCGGGACGCGAGCCCCGGACGACAAAAAAGCCGCGGGACGTGTCCTGCGGCTTTTCTGAAGAATTCTGGTAGGCGCGATTGGATTCGAACCAACGACCCCCACCATGTCAAGGTGATGCTCTAACCAACTGAGCTACGCGCCTGGGTCTGTGTTTTGAGAAGAACTGGTAGGCACGATTGGATTCGAACCAACGACCCCCACCATGTCAAGGTGATGCTCTAACCAACTGAGCTACGTGCCTGTTCTTTTCAAAGCCTCGCAGAAGCGAGAAGACGAATTATACGGAGCACCAAGGAAAAAGCAAGGGCGTCGGCCGAAATTTTTTAAAAACTTCGGACGACGCCCTGGTCGTCTTGCGAAACCCTTTGATTTCGAAGAATTTTCATCCTACGCGCGGCGCGCAGCGAGCACTCCCTTCACTTCACGGAGCCCCGCCAAGGTCTTCCGGAGGCTCTCGGCCGAGTGGATTTCGATGCGGAAGGTCATGTGCTGGTCGCCCTTGACCGACTGCGTCGACATCCCGGTGATGCGGATCTTCTCCCTCATGAAGAGTTCCGAAATGTCCTTCAGAAGACCCATGCGGTCCTGCGCGATGACGAGCACCTCCGCCGGGAACACCGCGTCGGCGTTCCGGCCCCAGCTCACGTCGATCATGCGCTCGTGGTCCTGCTCGATCATGTTCCTCACGTTCGGGCAGTCCGCGCGGTGGATCGTGACGCCGCGGCCGCGGGTGACGTAGCCGACGATCTCGTCGGGCGGCACCGGGTGGCAGCAGCGGGCGAGCTGGGTCAAGAGCGAATCCATCCCTACGACGAGGACGCGCCCCTGCGGCTTCTTGCTCGACTCGCGCACCACCACTTCGGGTTCGGGCTCGGGCTCGGTCTTCGGCGGCTGCACGGCGGCGGCCAGAGCCGTCAACGTCACCTCTTCCTTCGCGAACGCGATGCAGAGGTCGTCGACGTTTTCAAACCCGAGGCGCTTCGCGAGGTCGTCCAACTTCATCGCGGTCTTGCCGAGGCGCGCCAACTCCTTGTCGAGGCGGTCGCGCCCTTCGACCAAAAGCGCCTGCGTCTGCTGCGCGTTGAACCACTGACGGACCTTGTTCCGGGTACGCGCGCTCGCGGTGTAGCCCAACTCAGGGTTCAGCCAGTCGCGCGAAGGCTGCCCCGTCTTCCCCGCGATGATCTCGACGGTGTCGCCCGTCGAGAGCTTCGCGTTCAGGGGAACCATCACGCCGTTCACCTTCGCGCCCTTCGTGCGATGACCGAGCTCGGTGTGCACGTGGTAGGCGAAGTCGACCGGAGTGGCCCCCGCCGGGAGTTCCACGACGCGGCCCTGGGGCGTGAGGCAGTAGATGAGGTCGTCCGCCACCGCCTTCGCGGCGTCGGGCGCGGGCTGACCCACGTCGCTCCTCCACGCGAGCAGCTGACGGAGCCACGCGACGCGCTGCTCTTCGGCGCTCGTCGCCCCTTCGGAATTCCCCGCCTCCTTGTAGCGCCAGTGCGCGGCGACGCCGAGTTCGGCGAAGTCGTGCATCGCGCGGGTGCGGATCTGAATTTCAATCGGACGCCCGGCCGGGTCGGTGACGACGGTGTGAAGCGACTGGTAGCCGTTGGGCTTGGGCTTCGCGATGTAGTCGTCGTATTCCTTCGAGATGACCGGGAAGTGCTCGTGCACGATCGAGAGCACCTGGTAGCACTCCTCGACCGTCTTCACGATGATTCGGAGCGCCCGCACGTCGAAGAGCTGGTCGAAGCGCAGGTGCTTACGCTGCATCTTCTTCCAGATCGAATAGATGTGCTTCGGACGGCCCGAGATGTCCGCGTCGGTGATGCCGTTTTCGGCCATCAGCTGCTTGATGCGGCGCACCGCATGGCGCATGAATTCAAGGCGCGCCTCGCGGTTTTCGTCGAGCTCCTCGGCGATCGCGCGGTATTCGTCCGGGCGGGTGAAGCGAAGCGACAAGTCTTCCAACTCCCACTTCATCTGCCAAATACCGAGACGGTTGGCGAGCGGCGCGTAGAGCGCGAGCGTTTCCTGCCCGAACTTGTCGGCGCCCGCCATCTTCGAGCTCGCGAACCAGCGGAGCGTCTGCAGGCGGCTCGCCAATTTCAGAAGCACCACGCGCAGGTCCTTGCACATCGCAAGGAGCATGCGTCGGAGCGACTCCGCCTGACGGCTCGCGTTCGCCTCCTGGTCTTCCGAGCGCGCGCGCACGGAAAGATCGTTGATGCGCACGAGCTCCTGCACGAGCCCGGTCACCGAAGGACCGAAGCTCTTTTCAATCCAGTCGTAGGGGCTCTCCACGACTTCCGGCACGCAGAAGAGATAGGCCGCAGCGAGCAGTTCCGGGTCGTCCCGGATGCCGCGCAGAATCCCGGCGATGCCGTCGGCATGCGTGATCACGGGTTCCCCCGTGGGCAGCTTCATATCGCGGTAGAGCGGCTCGATCAGACTCCTCGCGAGAGCCGGATCCGCCTGAACGTTTCCTTCCACCACCATCTCCTCGGGGCGGCGTCGGTCCGCCGCCCGGTTGCTCTTTCTCTTGGAGGGTCTCGACCGTCCGTCGGCCCCCCGGACGCACGTCCGGGGGCCTGCGGGAGACCCGAACAGGTCAGGTTATTCTAAGGAAGGAAAACGCCCTTCGTGGAGCCCCCCGTGAGAACCCCGAGAGCACGGAACCGCCCACCGGACGGCCTTCCCCGGCTTTTGACGCCCGGCGCGTCAAGAGAAAGGAAACCAGGTGAGGCGCGCACCCAACGAGGTGCTCTGCGTGCGGTCGCCCCTCCGGGTCGAGGCCGTCACCGACACTTCGCTCGTACGCCACCGGAGGGTCGCGCCCACCTCCGCCCCGAAGGCGTGTGCGTCCAAGTAGTCCGCCCGTATGTCGGCCGAGACCGGCGACCCCGTGACGCTGCTCGTGACCGTGCGCTTCGTCCCCGAGCGCACTTCGCCCGAGAGGCTCCAGGAGAGCCCCGCCGCCTCCGGCAGCCAGGATGACGACCAGGAGCCGAACGCAAACTCGGCGCTCCCCGTGAACCCCGCCGAGAGGGCCCCGATGATCTTCTCTTCCGTGGTCGTCTTCATGACGGTCTCGCCCTGCGTGCTGCAGTCGATGTCGCCGCCTCCCAGCCACACCGCCCGGAAGCCCGCATAGGCCGAGGTTCCGGCGACGGGGTTGCTGAGCAGGGTGACCCCCGCCGTCCACATGGATTCCGACCCCTTCGCGCGAACGAGGGCGTCCCCCACGACGATGTCCGTTTTCTCGTCGGTCCCGGCCCAACCGAAGGCCGCCTGAACCGTCCCGAGATCGAAGGGCTTCGCCGCCCAAACTTGAGCCCCCAGGGTCGAACGCTCCGTTTTGGCGCCCTCGCGCCCGCGAGGCTTTTCCTCTTCGCTCCTGCCTTCGAACCGAAACCCGATGAGCCAGTCGCCCGCGCGGGAGACGGCGTCGAACCTCACGAACCCGCCCGTGATGTCGGTGGATTCGCCCCCGCAGATGCTTCCTCCGGAGACCTTGCCATCCCCCTCCACCGTCCCCACCGTCACCTCCACCGGGATCCGGCGAAGGACCGGAGGGAACTCGATCACCACCCCATCCCCACCCGGGGCGACCTCGGGAATGCGGGCGGGATCGAGCCAACGCGCCAACACGTCGACGGGCAGAGCGGTCGACTTCAGCATCGATTCGGCGCCGCCCGCCGTCGCGGGCACGAGCGCCAGCTGTTCGAGCCCGGACGAGATGTCGTCGGACGCCGCACTGATGTAGTAGCTCCGGAGCCATCGGCTCGCGCTTTGGAGGTCGATGTTCTCCAACGTGCCGGCGAAGTCCCCCGAAAAGGTTCTCTTCCCCACGACGAACCCGATCGAACCGTCGCGGTTTTGGGTGAAGTGGCCCTCCTCATGCCCGCCTCTCACCGTGAGGACTTCGAGCCCGTAGACCTCAGCCCCTTCAAAGTCGAACTTTTCGGCGGCATCCTTCATGTCGGCGGAGTCGGCGTCGGCGCCCACCCACAACACCGAGCCGGGCGCAAACTGAATTTTCGTCCCTTCGGGCGCGATGAGCATCGCTCCGGAGGACGTCCGTCCGAGGATCTCCGCTCCTTCAAAGACGAGCACCCCGCCGGACCCGACGTAGAAGTTGACGCCGGGGCGCATATCCGTGAGGTCGCCCACCAGATAACTGACCCTCGGGTCGAGGGTCAGCTCACCGCCCACCACTAGCATGCCCTTCAAAGGGATCCCTTCGGCGACGGTCGCCGGGTTTTGCGCGCCCAAGAGCAGGACGGAGTTGCTGCCGACTTTGATCTCAAGCCGCGAGGTGCCGTCCGCGAACGTGAGCTTTTCGGGGCGCCACTCCAACACGACCGTCGGCGTCAGAGGCGTGACGCCGGGAACCTCCACCCCCAACCCCTCCAGAAGGACGCGGCTTGTGCCCGAAACCAGGACCGGACCGTCGACGGTGAGGACTCCCCCGAGAGGGACTTCCGGGTCGGCCTGACGTGCGGAGAGGATGAGGCTCGCGTTCTTGAGCGTGAGGGAGAGCGCTCCGTTCAACCCCATGACGGTCGGGACACCGAGGAACGTCAGCGAGGCGCCGTCGGCGACCACGATATGGTCGGCGCAAACCGCGTAGATCTCGTCGGCCCGGCCGATCACCACCGACGCGCCGTCCTTCACCTTCAAGCTCGTCGTCATGAGCCACTCGCCGTCCCAAACCGTATCGAGCCAGGGTTTGAACACCTCCGCCGCATCGCCCGAGACGCTCTCGGAGAAGACGACCTCGGACGCGTCGCCGGGTTCCGTTCCGGATTTCGGTTGAAGGACGGGGCGGAAAGTCGCCGCCCACGCGGCATTCATGGAAGCGGCGAGGATCGACGTCGCCAGGATGCCGCCGGCGAAAGGTCTGAGGGAGTATGGAAGAGACGGTCGGCGAAATTCGGCAAGGTGCATGATCGTCGATGGGCCAAATGTGGGGTTGGATGCTTTCGTTTTGGGTCTGCGCCCCTCCTTCGGGGGCTCAAAATCGTGATGGCGTCATGAAGGCTCGCCACCCTCTATCATGAAAGAGGTGGGAGCCCTCGGCACGCGACCAGTCTGCGTACGTTTTTTTGGCACCGCACCGCATCGCGGTTACCGATGCAAAACCTAACCGCGCTCCGACGGAGCTTTGTCGCATCCGGTCAGCGGATTGAGCCGGATCAAGATGCCGACCCCCACTTAACGTTTCCGCCGGCGTTGCCGGCAGCCCTGGGCACGATCTGGATTGAGGAATCGCTGCGGAATGGTTTCCACGAAGATCAATCACTTCACGTCGTCCCCGGCGGGGAAACGCCCGCCCGACGGCTCTCCCGCAGCCTTTCCGACGGCTTTCGACCAGCCTTGAGCGCCCTTGAGCACCTTCTCCGGGTTTACGCGAATCACGCACGGACGAACCCAACACCCGCGGCCCCCGCCCGACCGAACCCCGTCCGGCCGTAAAAACGTCATCGTTTCGTCATCCGCGCCGCTTTTGTGCAAAAAACGAGCCCCTCTCCTCATCAACTCGTCATAATGTCGAGACGGGAGCTTCAAACCGGCGGCTGATAATGGGCGCCATTCCCACGAAACCCGCAACGACAGAAATGCTTGAACTCCAGAACCTCTCCAAGTCCTACGGCGACCGTCCGGTCCTCGAGGGCATCTCGCTTTCGATCGCCAAAGGCGAAATCGTCTCGATCCTCGGCCCCTCGGGCTGCGGCAAGAGCACGCTTTTGAACCTCGTGCTCGGGCTCACCGAGGCGAGCGCCGGGCGCATCGTCTACGACGGCGAGGATCTGACGCACGTTCCAATGGAAAAGCGCGGCTTCAACATCGTCTTTCAGGACTACGCGCTCTTTCCCAACCTCAACGCCTACGAGAACATCGTCTACGGTCTGCGGAACTTCCCCGACCGGGCGACCCCCGAAGAACTCCACGACCTGATCGAGCTTCTCGGTCTGGAGCGTCATCTCAACCAGCGCATTGAGGAACTCTCGGGCGGGCAGCGCCAGCGCGTCGCGCTCGCGCGCACCCTCGTCATGAAGCCCCGGCTCCTCCTTCTGGACGAACCGCTTTCGGCCCTGGACGGCCTCATCAAGGAGTCGATCAAGACCCGCATCCGCACGATCGCGCGGCAACTCGACCTCACGACCCTCATCGTCACGCACGACCCCGAGGAGGCGCTGACGCTCTCCGACAAGGTCCTCATCATCAACGAGGGTCGGATCGCGCAGTTCGGCACGCCCCAGGAAATCATCAGCCGTCCCGCCGACGACTTCATCCGGAAGTTCATCCTCTCGCAGCTCACGATCAAGCGCGACAACATCTACCGCCTCTTCGGAAACTTCGACGGCATGGAGGGTGCGGACGCACCAGGCGCCGTGCCGCTTCCGGTCGGCGCCGCCCTCACGGGCGCGGCCCTCCGCTCCTCGGTTTCCGCAGGCGCCTTCTGACCCCATTCACGATGAACGCAACCTCGACGATTCCGCCGGGCGGCCGACGCCCCTTCGCCGGATTCCTCCGATCCCGCGGCGAGTACCGGCTCGCCTTCGTCCTGATCGTGCTGCTGATGGCGGCGACCCTGGTCTACCCGGTCGCGACCGTCCTCGTGCAGTCCTTCTGGAAGGACGGCGCCGTCACGCTCTCGAACTGGACGGCGCTCCTCATGCGCCCGGCCTTCCGGGAGATGCTCGCCAACAGCTTCATCGTCGCGGGGCTCGCGGCCTTCTTCTCGGCCGTGATCGCCTTCTTCGTCGCCTACGGCCTCACCTTCACGAACGTCCCGAAGCCGGCGAAGCGCGCCATGCATCTCGTGATGCTGCTGCCTCTCTTTCTCCCGTCGATCACGTACGGCTTCGCCGTCATCTATTCGTTCGGGCGCATGGGGCTCGTGAGCCAGCTGATCGGAAAGCTCCCCTTCTCGATCTACGGCTTCTGGGGGCTGCTCATCACCGACATCGTCTATACGCTGCCGCCCGCCTTCCTCGTCCTCTACAACGCGTTCCGCTACGTCGACCGCCGCTTCGTCATCGTCTCGCGCGTGATGGGGGACAAGCCCCTTCGCACCTTCTACATGACGGCGCTCCGCCCCACGCTCGGCGCGCTCGTCTCGGCCTTCGTGCTTTCCTTCTTCCTCGCCTTCACGGACTTCGGCATTCCGGTTTCGATCGCCGGGCAGTACAACGTGATCGCGACCGAGCTCTACGCGACGATGATGGGCGCGGTTCCGAACTTCGGCGAAGGCGCCGTGATCGCGATCACGATGCTCGTGCCGTCTGCTCTGGCCGTCTGGGGGCTCAAACACGCCGACCGCCTCAACTTCCGCTACAACCGCATCTCGCAAGAGCGCCCGATGGACAACAAGGTGCGCGACGCGGTCTTCACCGCCTACTTCGCGCTGATCGTCCTCCTGATGGTCGCGATCTTCGCGGTGATCTTCGTCGTGCCCTTCGTCGAATACTGGCCCTACAAGCCCAACTTCACCCTGGAGCACGTGAAGGCGATCTTCACCGAAGGCGACGTGATGCCGCTCTACCTCCGCTCGGTCGGCGTGGCGCTCGTTTCGGCCTTGATCGGCACCGGCGTCGCCTTCGCGGCCGGCATGATCCGCGCCCGCTCCGACATGCCGGGCTGGTGCCGCACGACGATGGACGGGATCGCGATGCTCACCTCGACGCTTCCCGGCATGGTTTTGGGCGTGGGCTTCCTCTTCGCCTTCACGGGGACGCCCCTTCAGAACACGCTCGCGATCCTCGTCATCGCGAACCTCGTGCACTTCCTCGCGACCCCGTATCTGATGTCGACCACGGCGCTCTCCAAGATGAACGCCGGTTGGGAGACGACCGCGCTCCTCATGGGCGACACCTGGTTCAAGAGCGTCTGCCGCATCATCGTGCCCAACGCCCGCACGACCTTGATCCAGATGTTCCAGACGTACTTCATCAACAGCATGGTGACCATCTCTGCGATCATCTTCCTCACGGGAACGCGCACGATGGTGCTCACCACGCGCATCAAGGAGCTGCAGTACTTCGAACGCTTCGACGCGATCTTCGTGCTGTCGCTCCTCATCTTCTTCACGAACGTCGCCGCCAAGGTCCTTCTCGACTGGCTCGCCAAGGACAACGACGGCGCCGAGCATTAACCCAACGGAAGTCTTCGACATGACCACTTTGAAGCTCACTCTCGGCGCGGCCTTCGCCCTCGGCGCGGCCCTCACGCTCTCGGGCTGCGGCCAGGACGCCGCCCCCACGGACACGACCGGCGCCGCCCCCGCCGGGAACACCTCCGCGCCTCCGGTCGTCATCTACACGAACGCCGACGAAGAAGCCCAGGTGGCGATGAAGAACGCCCTCGACAAGAACGGCCTCAAAGGCGCCTACCTGATGCAGGGCTTCGGGACGTCGGAGTTGGGCGGGAAGTTGGTCGCCGAAGGCACCAACATCGAAGCCGACGTGGTGACGATCAGCACCTACTATCTGGAGAGCCTCCAGAAGCAGAAGTCGATGTTCCTCCCGCTCGAAGGGAAGGTCCAGACGATCAACCCGACGCCCGACTACTACGCGCCGATCCTCGGGCTCTCGGGCTCCCTCTTCGTCAACACGCAGGTGCTCAAAGACGACGGCCTCAAGGCGCCGGCCTCGATCGAGGACCTGGCCGACCCGGCCTACGCCGGCCACATCGCGGTCCCCGACATCATGGGGAGCTCGACCTCCTGGCTCATGACGCAGGCGATGATCGCCGAAAAGGGTGAGGAGGCGGGCGCCGCCGTCATCCGTCAGATCGAAAAGAACGCGGGCGCCCACCTGGAAAAGTCGGGCTCGGGCCCCCTGAAGAAGATCCGCGCGGGTGAGGTCGCCGTGGGCTTCGGGCTTCGCCACCAGGCGGTCGCCGACAAGGCGAAGGGCCTCCCCATCGACTTCATCGACCCGAAGGAAGGGAACTTCACCCTGATGGAGGCGGCCGCGGTCGTCAACAAGGGTGAGAAGACCAACCCGAACGCCCAGAAGGTCGTCCAGACGATCATCCAGTTCGGCCGCACGGAGCTCCTCCGGAACTATCCGGTCGCGCTCTACCCGAACGAAAAGGTGACGGCGGACAACCAGCCCGCCAACCCGAAGCAGTTCCCCGAACCGCTCACGGTTGAACTCCTTCAGAAGCACCAGAACCTCGTGAAGGGCCAGTAAGGCGGCACGCCGCCCCCGAGCTACGGCCCTGGCCCGCCGGGACCGCAGACGCCTTTCCGGATTCGATCCGATCCGCTTCACTTCACCGCACCGACCCCGCCTCCGCCCGACTTTCTCCGAAACGAAACCCCGGCGCCCGGCGTCCTTGAAGACGCCGGCGTGGGGTCGGCGCATCCCTGAAGTTTGACCGAAATTTCACAAGTCATTGATTCTCAAGAATTTTTCATTCATGTCCTTCGAGAACTCAACAGCCGCAACTCACGACCCAAAGAGACCCCAAGAGACCATGCTCAACCACGATCCCAACACCTACAAGCTCCTCACGCCCGGTCCGCTCACCACGTCGCTCACGGTGCGCGAAGCGATGCTCGTCGACCGCTGCACCTGGGACGACGACTACAAGCGGATGACGCAGGAGATCCGCGCCGAACTCCTGAAGCTCGCCCACTGCGGCGACGACTTCACGACGGTCCTCATGCAGGGGTCCGGCACCTTCGGGGTGGAGTCCGTGCTCTCGAGCCTTCCGGGCGCGAAGGACCACGTGCTCGTTCTCGTCAACGGCGCCTACTCCGAGCGCATGTGCCAGATCCTCGCGCGCCACAAGGTCGCCTTCTCGCGCATCGACTTCGCCTGGGACGAGACGCCCGACGCCCGCGTCGTGGAGGCCCACCTCGCCCGACACCCCGAGGTCACCCACGTCTCGATGGTCCACAACGAAACGACGACGGGGATTCTGAACGACGTCGCCTCGGTCGCGAAGGTCGTCAAGGCCGCCGAGCGGATCATGATCGTCGACGCGATGAGCTCCTTCGGCGCGGTCGACGTCGACATGCCGGCCCTCGGGATCGACGTCCTCATTTCGTCCGCCAACAAGTGCATCCAGGGGGTGCCGGGCTTTTCCTTCATCATCTGCCGCCGAAGCGTCATCGAAGCCGCGGAAGGCAACGCCCGGACGGTGTCGCTCGATCTCTACGACCAGTGGCGCGTTCTGGAAAAGGACGCGGGCAAGTGGCGCTTCACGTCGCCCACGCACGTCGTCGCCGCCTTCCG
>OGEN01000818.1_pt1 | contig 26947 bp, 23 predicted proteins | sample 1570671 | NCBI WGS metagenome assembly OGEN01 (sample SAMEA2582128, study PRJEB24529) | metagenome | biome: Human gut stool | place: China | collected 2011 | reverse complement strand
CGTAGTTCTGGAACACCATTGCGATGTCGCGGTCCTTCGGCTGCATCGTGGTGACGTCCTTGCCACCGATGAGGATGCGGCCCTTGTTGACCTCTTCAAGGCCAGCGAGCATACGCAGAGTAGTGGACTTGCCGCAGCCAGACGGGCCAACCAGCACCAGGAACTCGCCGTCCTTGATGTCCATATTCAAATCATCCACCGACGGCTTATCGTTGCCCGGGTAGATACGAGTAACATGGTCGAATACGACTTCTGCCATGATTTGTCATCCTTTCAGAGGCAGGTACGTGCCTCACGATCCGTTGTAAAGGGATTTCTTTTCGGTGCCTCGCCTTGCGGCTTACGACTTCGACAAAGCCACAATTCAAAGCGTTAATTTATTTCTTTGGTTTGGCGAAGGTTCTCTTCGTTGAGCCACGTTCCATGATACATACAACGCTAAAACTGTCAATGCGTGTCGCGAGTCGCGCTGTTTACCTACGCTGGCAAAAGGGGGTTAACGGCGTAGTAAATACACGCCTTTATCGCCATCATGCAAGACAATGGTGCGGAGCGAAAGACAGAACAGGGAGGTTGCAGTGCGCAATATTAGAATCGGCGTGGTCGAGGATGATCCCGCAAGCTGCCAGCTGGTACTTGACTATCTCAACCGATATCAGCAGGAAAATGACGAACAATTCACCGTTTCCGTATTCGACGACGGCGCGAGAATCGTAGAGAAATATACCCCTGTTTACGATATTTTACTGCTCGACATCGAAATGAGCGAAATGGACGGCATGGCCGCCGCGAGACGCATTCGCGAGCGCGACGACAAGGTCGTGATCGTGTTCATCACCGCCGCACCGCAGTATGCGATCAGCGGGTACGAGGTGCGCGCATTGTCGTATCTGCTCAAGCCCCTGCCGTGGTTCGCGTTTTCACAGGAACTCAAGAAGTCGATCGACATGGTGAGGCGCAATGGCGACGATTCCATGCTTATCGAAACCAGCAACGGGCAGATGCGGCTGAATCTTGCCGATATTCTGTATCTCGAATCGATCCGGCATACCATCGTCATCCACACGTTGGAAGGCAAACTGTCGATCAATGGCACGCTCAAAGACATGGAAGCGAAACTCGCCGACCACCATTTCTTCCGCTCGAATTCCTGCTATCTGGTGAATCTCAAGCATGTGACGGGCGTCGCCGACCAGGATTGCGTGATGTCGAACGGCGAACAGTTGCGCGTAAGCCGACCACGCAAGAAGGCGTTCCTCGCCGCGTTGACCGACTATATAGGAGGTGGCAGGTGACCAGCGTGATATTGCCGAATGCGCTGGCCGGATTGTCAGGAGGACTGACAGGAGGCTCCCCTTCCATACCTTCCGTTTTGGTGACCGTGCTTTCGGTGCCGCCGATGACGCCAATCACCAACGCTCTGCCCGACATCCCCCGTTCTTATACGGCGATCTGCGAATGGGCCGCGTGCATGGTGTATATCGCGGTGTCGTATCGTCGCGTGCCGCTCCGACGGTCGATCATCGTCAGTGCGGCCGGATTGGCATCGCTGGTCGCGGTGCAGTATTTCGACGGCAGTATGCCGATCTGGTTCTGGATCATCGGTATGCTGCTCGCCTTCGCCTGCATGTATGCGACGATTCTGCTCGGCGCAGGCACCGGCAAACGCGAGGGCCTGTATATTACGGCGCGCGCGTTCGTGTTGGCCGAATTGGTGGCGTCGCTGCATTGGCAGATCGTTACGTTCATTGGCGTGCGCGACGGATTCGCCGATTACGATTGGCGCGCGATCGCGCTGCTTGTCGTTACGTATGCGCTGTGCTTCGGTCTAGCTTGGATGGTTGAACGCGGCAATTTCAGCCAGGCCACACCTACCTTGCCGACCGCTTCCGCCGCGATTGCGACGATGGCCATTATGATCGTCACGTTCGCCATGAGCAATTTGAGTTTCGTGTCGACGAATACGCCGTTTTCCGGTTCGGTCGGCCAGGAAATCTTCTACATTCGCACGCTGGTCGATTTCTGCGGTTTCGCGATCCTATATGCGCAGCAGGAGCAGGCGCGCCGTATTGAGGCGAATACGGAACTCGCGTCGATCAACGCGCAGCTGGAAAGCCAGCATCAGGAATACCTGCAATCGAAGGAAAATATCGAATCGCTAGGCCGTCTTGCGCACGATCTGAAGCATCAGCTTGCGGCGTTGCGTGCCGAAGTCGATCCGAAGCATGCCGCGGCCGGCTTCGAGCAGCTGGAGCAATCGGTGCAGCGCTATAGCGCGCAGCAGCATACCGGCAATCCCGTGCTTGACGTTATTTTGACCACGAAAGAGCGCACGTGCGCCGATCGAGGCATTACGTTCACGGCGGTCGCGGACGGCTCGCTGCTAAGCGGCATGTCGTCGATGGATATCGCATCATTGTTCGGCAACGCGCTTGACAATGCGATCGAAGCGACGTCGAAATTGCCGAAACGTGAGCAGCGTCTGATCAAACTTGCGTTATACGAGCAGAATCGCTTTATTGTTATCCGGGTTGAGAATTATTACGATTCCCGATTGAAGAAGGATGCGGAAGGCAATCTGCGCACCACCAAGCGCGACGATCAGCATCGGCATGGTTTCGGCGTGAAGTCGATTCGTCATATCGCGCAGCAGTATGGCGGCGAAGTGACGATTCGCACCGAAGACCACTGGTTTGTGCTGACCGCGCTTATTCCGAAGAAAACCGGTCTTATGGCCATATGAAAAACCGCGCCTGAGTCATCTTCATTATCGGGCGCTCAACACCGGCCACCCGTACACCAACCCCCTAGTCTACCGTCTAATGCACCCTTACATGCGCATTCTTCTTAATTAGCCTCTTTTTTCGCACTTTTCGATAGATGAACAGCAGCAAGCGGTCCGCCCAAACGGCTTGCGACGAACGCACTGACCGCAACCGCGAAGCCAATGGGAACAAACAGATTAATCGGAGCATCCGCAAGTTCCATCACCAAACAAATCGCCATAAGCGGAGCCTGCTGGGACGCAGCCAACAGCGCGCACGCACCCAGCAGAGCATACATGCCAATCGAATTCGTGTGGAACACCTGCATCCACAGAACACCAAGCAACGCACCTCCCGAAGCGCCGAGCGCAATACCCGGCTGCAACACACCGCCGGAAGCGCCGGAACGGATCGTCAACAGCGTGACCATCGCCTTCGCAAGGAATGAAACCAACAAAATCGGCAGCACAGCCAAATCAACGTCGGACGAGAAACTCAACTGCGCGGTGGCGCGACCATTGCCCATAACCTGCGGCACCCAAATCGCCACCACACCGGTCAGCAAGCCAGCGAGCGGCAGCATCCACAGAATGCCAACGCCCGACGGCTTGGATTTCTCAGCCCACTGCGAGCCGCGACGGAACAGCGCGCCGGCAGCGCCGAGAATCATGCCGGCAACCAGTGCGAACGCCATGTAATCGGAGGTAAACAAACCGTCGGTTTCACCGATCAAATAGAACGTATGCGTACCCTTGACCAGCGACGCCACCCACGAAGCCAGCGCGGAACAGGCGAATGCGAGCGTCACCGTTTCGAGAGTTATATCGGCGAGCAAAATCTCGACCGCGAAAAACGTGCCCGCAAGCGGCGCGTTATACACACCCGCAAGGCCAGCCGCAGCCGTGATTGCCACCAGCATACGGGTGTCTTTCGCATCAAGATGCACCCAACGCGCGAACCGTTGGCCGAACATCGCACCCAACTCGCGCGGCGCCACTTCTCGACCGATCGACATGCCCGTACCGACAATGAAAATCTGCAGCAGCACATGCACGACGGTCTGCCAAATCGGCATAATATCGCCATTTACCGCCTTTTTAACGGACGGTACTTTCGTACTGCGCGTGCGCAACAGCCACCAAATCACGGCCGCGATGGTGGCGCCGAGCGTCACGGAGATCGCACGACGGATGGCGGGCACGTTGAACGGACCGGATTCATGCGCATTCTCGATGTATCCAAGCGCGAAACGTTCGACCTGGTACAGCATGAGCGTTAGCAGGCCCGCAGCCGCGCCGATCGCGATGCCGACGACGGCCATCGCCGCGATCAACGCCGGAATACGGCCGATAATCGGCTGCGATTTCGCCTCGTCCTGCGATTGATCCGACACCATTGCTTCTCTCACGTTACGTATACCTCGTCTTCAGTCCGTCTCGTCGTACGTGTCACCGCACACCATCGTTTCACCGACGGCGGATTTATTCGCCAACATCCCCCACCCGTATTTCACTCAGCCACTGCTGCAAGCTTCTGAGCGAAATCAATCAGGGGAAGGTCACTACCAGCAGGACCGACCACACATATTCCGCAAGGTAAACCTCCCGCAGTTCTCAATGGAATGTTAACCGCCGGAAGGCCGGTTAATCCTGAAATACATGTAAGTCGCATTGTCGCTGTTCTCTCGGCATCAATCGACGCCCCTCCAATCTTAGAATCGCTAATTTTTGGCGCGACACTAGATGAAGAGGGAACCAACAACACGGCATCACCGAATCTGTCGCGAATGTTGTCTTTCCAAAAGAGCATCCGATCAACAGCCTCATGATATTCCTTTTCAGTCAGCTCGCTCGCATCTCTAAATCGAGACGCAACGTCACTGCCTAAAGTGGGCCAGTGCCGCTCAATCCAAGCGCCATGATTCTTCCACGCTTCATACCCTTGGATGATTTTATAGGTAGAAAGCCATTCCGACAGCCGGTCAGATGACTCATCCTCAGCGTAAGGCCCCAGAATCTCATCAAGTGTTTTATTTTCCAACCAGACATCAGAGTTTTCCTGTATAGCTGTATTTAATCGGCTAATCCACGCATACAGGCTTGCGGCAACATCCGGATGTGTTGCATCAATGAGCTCAGAAGACCAGACAACACGCTGGAGAACAACTCCCCTTTTTCTGGATTCCTCTGGAACCAAAACCTCTGCAACTTTTTTCAGCAAATCAGGAGAACGAGTCATCCATCCGACAGTGTCGAAAGATTGAGCTAAAGGAAGCACTCCTTCCATCGGAATCGAACCTCGCGTTGTTCTAATTCCCCAGAGATGCTGATATGAAGAAGGTACCCGCACAGATCCGCCAGTGTCGCTTCCCAAACCAATATCAACCTGTCCAAGAGCTGTCGCGGACGCAGAGCCAGAGGACGAACCCCCAGAAATGCGTCCAGGAGCTTGTGGATTGGGCGGCGTTCCATAGTGAGCATTAGTACCAGCAAGAGAATATGCGAACTCATCAGTTCTTGTAATCCCCGTTACATCAGCGCCAGCATCGAGTAAACGCTGGACAGGCCAAGAATTACGCGCCTGAGGTCTGCCTTCTGTTAGGAACGCCTCGCTACCCGCGCCTATAGCCAATCCTTTCACGCCGTATAAATCCTTCACTGCCACGCTGAGGCCCTGTAAAGGTAACTTTTTACCTACAGACCGCATTCCAGCTTTCAAAGGACAGCCAACCACTCTCCATATCCGAGAATCCATTGCAGGAGTCGGGTACGTCAAGTGCGCTGACACAATTTCCCACTGCTCTTCAAATCGTTCCCAAACTTGAGTTTGAATAACGACTCCGCCAGAAGACTTATCGAACTCAGAAACGACGACAGCCGCATCACGCGAAAGCATTCGATACGTACGCGCTTTCAAAGAACGGGTTGGAGTGCTCCCACGACGAGACCGAAAATCTGATATTTCCGCTTTACCTGAAAGTAAACCATCATTATCTACTCGAGACACAGGTATCCCATCGGGATCAGATGAGAAAAATTGAGAGAGCGTCTGCACATCGTTTTCCATCAATGCTTTCTCATATCTTTCAACCGCATCACTAAGATTCTGCGAAATAACCTGTCCATTTATTCCACTCATGCGTGATCCATCTCTTTCCCAGCTTTCCCGTGGATGAGTTCTGAAATCTCCTTACGATATCGATTGAATTCAACTGATGTACTATCTCGGGCACCCCTCAAATCGATAGTTTCAATTTTCTTTATATTTCCCGCAACGCCACTTGCAGCGCCGTCAGACATAACTACAACGCGATCCGCAAGATAAACAGCTTCTTCGATGCTATGGGTTACAAATACAACGGTTATGCCGAGTTCTTTCTGAATCTTCGACAGCTGATTTTGCAATTGTTCTCGTGTTAATGCGTCCAAGGCTCCAAACGGTTCATCCATCAGCATCACCGAAGGTGTATTCGCCAAAACTCGAGCGATTGCCACCCTTTGTTGCATACCTCCAGAAAGCTCCTTCGGATATTTTTTGGCGAATAGCTTTAGCCCAACTAAATTGATGTACTTATCAACGAGCTTTTCTACTTCAGCCCGCGAATAACCGGATTCCTTAGGACCATAAGCAATATTCTCTTCAACAGTCAACCAAGGAAACAACCCATAATCCTGGAAAACAACACCTCGATCAGGACCAGGACCTGTCACGGGTTTGGTCTCGACTTTTATCTCGCCTGCAGTGATACTTTCAAAACCGGCAATCATACGAAGCAACGTGCTCTTCCCGCAGCCGGAAGGTCCAACAATCGCGACAAACTCTCCTGAATCAATGTGGAGATTCACATCTTTCACGGCATATGTTCCATTACCATACTGCTTACCGACGCCACAAACATCAATCATGCCCGCGTGACGTTGAATAGCTCCAATACGCATTTTTACTCCTTTTCCAACTTCACTTAGTGTTTGGCAAAACAGGACGGCCATGCGCCAAAAGCTTGACGACCCACACGATCAGACGATCACTGAGGAATCCGAGAATACCGATGATAAACATACCGGCAACGATCAGGTCAGTTTTCGACACTTCTTTTGCTTCCGTGATCATAGCTCCCAAACCGACAGTGATGCCTGTCATTTCACCGACCACGAGAAGAGCCCAAGCAAGTCCGACTGCAACACGAAGACCCCCGATAATTCCTGGAAGCGCTGCAGGAAAGACAATCTTCCATAACGCTTTGCTCCGGGAAGTACCCAGCATAGATGCCGCTTCGAGCAACCTCTCTGGGACTTGTTCAACAGCGGTTACCGTATTGAGAATAATCGGGAACAGTGCGGCAAGAAAGACAAGGAATATGGTGGATCTGTCACCGATGCCAATCATGATAAGAGTCAACGGAACCCAAGCAGTAACGGGAATCGGTCGAATAAGATTTATGGTTGGCGCAAGCATGGCAGAAGCAATCTTCGAGCGTCCCATAAGGACCCCAAGCGGAACGCCGACGAGTGTCGCCAGACCAAAGCCACTGAATACTCTTACCAAACTGGCATACATATGTTTCCATAGCATCGCCGAATATGGATCGTCATAATAACCACCAACAGCTAAATCAACGATTCTTTTCACCACTGCCGATGGGGAAGGAACCCGCGCCAAGCGAATATCAAAAGGCAGCGTCCAACCGTATTTGACGCCTTGGCTCCACATAATCACGATGACAATGGGAACCGGCAATGCCAATAGTATCTTGGGAACAATCTTCTTGACGCGGGACATGATAATTGCAGCCTCTCCTGATTTGATGTTTACTTTACAAACTGGTCATCAAGGAATTTAGAAGTATCAGGAGCTGACTTGATTGAACCAATTTCAACCATTTGATTAGCAAGTTCCTTGCACTGCTTCTGATAATCGGAACTCAAATTCCAATGCAGCCACATATTGTCGAGAGCCTTATCAAGAGCATCGGAATCGAACGTAAATTGCTTCATCACTCCGGATTTCCAAGAAGCCTTATCCTTAGACAAAGCCTCCGTGGCTTTCTTATGAGCATTGATAGCGATCTTCACCAAGTCCGGATTACCATTAATCACATCTTCACTGGCGGCAAGCGCAATATTTACCTTTCCAATTGCCGTGTCGTAAATTGAATTAATTTCGCTTGCTCCAGCCAATTTAGCAAGAGAAACTCCCATTTCGGCTCCAGCAAATGCATCGACGTCTCCACGAGCGAGCGCCTCAGACATTTCCGAATAGCCCAGCTTGACCATATCAACATCAGCATCAGGATCAAGACCATTAGACTTCAAAAGTAAACGAAGCGCCATCTCTTGAGATGAGTTCGGGACATACCCGATTTTCTTGCCCTTCAACTGTTTCGCTTCGGTTATTCCGCTCTTTGCCATAAGACCAGAACCACCGTCCGCGCCTCCAGCAATGACTTTTATGCCACCATCCTGTGCCGCTTGAGAAATGGCTGTCGGGACACCCATCAAAGCAAAATCGACATCACCAGAAAGAAGCGCATCCTTTTCATCGTTGGAATTATCCATCGGAACAACTTGGACGTCATATCCTTGAGGAACATATTTCGACCACTCATATGCAGCAAACAAATGTGGCTGTCGCTGTGTAGCCACACGAATTGTTTTTGACGATGAGTCACCAGCTGCCGACTCATGACTCGGCTCTCCAGTACCGCATCCAGACAGTCCCATAGCGCCAGCCAATAGAAAAACTACCGAGGCCGCAGCCACAGCGACTTTCTTCAGAGTAACCTTTTCCATTGCTTTTCCTTTCTATTCCTCTCTTAATTGCTTAGTGAAGGGAAACCTAGATTAATTACCTTGCTCCAATGCCTGCGTGACGTAGCCTATGAAATCCTCGGCGGCAGGCCCTTCGAAATGAGCAAGTAATATCCGCGAGTGAATGCCACGGACTAAATCAACAGCCTGCGACACATCAAAATTCGCCGCGGCTGACAGATACAGATAGATGGCCTTCTTTGGAAGGTGAAACAGCGAGGACAGCAGACTGACGGAGTACGCCACGCTTTGGCGCAATGCCTCGTCCAGATCCTCATGAAGTCCTAGTGCCAGCAGTTTTCCTTCCGCATATGCGAACGGCCTGTCATGGACGCCGAAAAGTCCATCAGCGACTTCGCCACGGATAACGGTCAATGTAACCGTCGCACGAAGAGGTGCTTCCAAAGCCGTCAGTGCCACTTCCCCATCTCCCTGCGCATAATGGGGATCTCCTATGTAAAAACCGGCGCCATCGACCTGCACCGGCAGAAACAAAGTACTGCCTTCCGTCATGTCGTTCACGTCGATATTTCCGCCGAACACATTGGGAGGGATAGAGCACTTGCGCTCGTCGGAGTCGGGCGTCACGCCCATAATTCCCAGAAACGGATGCAAAGGAAAAGCCGGATAGTTCGTTCCGTCCAATTCCCGATCATGGAACAGCATTCCGTCGGGAACGATCTGGCCGAAAGCCGAACCATCCACGGAAATGACTTTGCACAGCGCGCCATAATCGCCTTCAAGACCGGAATCGACCATAATGCCACGCCCGTGACGTGTGGAAATTACCCCATACGGAACACGCCGTTCAAGCTTGTCGATAGATACCATCAGTACATCTCCAGGCTTAGCCCCCTTGACCTCAATCGGCCCGGTAACAACATGGGGCCCGTCGCACTCGTCCCGGGACTTGCGCGCAGGAATTGCGATGGCGTCCTCTAGAAGCTCATCAATCTCAATCCCCCTAGTGCAGAAATATGCAACGGGATCAGAACCCTGATCCGGCATGAGACCCTCATGGCTAATGGTGTCGACCGTTATTCGCTGGCCAGAGGAAACGGACGCAATCGGCTTATCCAATCGGGAAGGAAGCACTCCCCAAAAGGTATTTTGCACAGTGGCAGGCACGTATCTTTCGTACATGTCTTGCGCATCTTCCGGAGTGAGCCCTTGCAGCACCGGCCCGAAAGCCCCTGAATCTTTCATCAATCTCTGCCTTTTTGGTATGTCCAATTTACGTTGAGGCCAATAGTATGGCCTCTATACTTCAGTTTTCATTACTGAAATAGGCAGTCACGCACTTGTTACAGAACGGAAACAACAGGCAGACCAGTACTGTTGTTTCATGTCAAATTGGTATGGCCAACAAGCCAATCAGTCCGCAAACAGAGCATCCCAGCAAAGCGAGGAACAGCATGGTTACCACAATGAACGACCCACCCCGCAACAAGTCCGTCATTCCACCGATTAAATTCATCAATCGTAATATCAGCGGCCAAATCGCCGACCATCTCGAAAAACTCATCATGACAGGCGTGCTCAAACCCGGAGAACGCCTCCCCGCAGAACGTTCCTTGGCTGAACAGCTCAAAGTCTCAAGAACCTCTATACGCGAGGCACTGTCCGAGCTGGAATCCAAACAACTCATCGAACGAACCCAAGGTCGGGGCAGCACCGTGCTTGATCCCATGTCGAATACCCGAAAATTGGCAGCCATGCTCGAATCGTCTAACATCGAGCTACGGAACGCCACAGAATTACGCGAATCCATCGAGCCTCGAATCGCAGCCTTCGCCGCACAACGAGCACTTCCAACTCATATCGCTGCATTGCAAGATATCCTCAGAATGGAAGCCGACGAGTCCCTCGACCAAACGCATTCGATGAAACTTGACGTTCAATTCCATCTACTGCTCGCGCACGCCACGAACAATAAACTGCTGCTCACCATTTTGCAGTTCACATTCAAATGCACCGAACACGTCAGGGAGCTGTCCCATCAAACCCCCACCGGCCGCAGAATTTCGCATGTAGGACATCAAATCATTTTTGAGGCTGTCAGCTCTGGCAACGCACAAGCCTCAGAACAAGCGATGAAACGGCACCTCGCCGACGTCCACGACGTCAGCGCCCTCGCGAAATAAGACTGTATGTCCAGCAAAGCGACAGCCTATTCTCTTTTGAAAAGCCATACGTTATTGGCCATGCAACTGGCCTTCGAAATGTGATTGCAGCATCGTCCAATACGGTCGATTCCTGCACCACGATTCGAAAAACCAACTCAAGAAAAAACGTGCTACAAATTGCTTTAATTTTTGCCATACATGGCGGGCCGCTGCGTTCTTCAGATTAATCTAAACTAAGATATCGGAAGCCGACAGTTACAGCAGGGCCACATGAGCAAACGGTATTAGTCATCACACAACCTGCGTCTGCATAGTGAACGGCCGATCAGGCTCGTCGTCCTCGGCAACGAGGCCGGCCACATCCGCCAAGCACCATAAGGCGTACAGTGGCAGATTCAGCACATTCCCTTGACGCAGCACATTTGACCGAGAGACCACCACGCCTTGTTCCAATCGATATTCTGGATTGGCCAATAACGCGTCAATAGCTGCATGCACCATATAGCTTCTGCCGGATTTCACCTCTATCGGCATCACGGAATCTTCTTGGGTGTCCGCGATGAAATCGACCTCGCCCTTCTTTTTCGACATGTAGTAATACAGCGGAATCCGCTGAGCCGTCAACTCCTGGGCTACCGCATTCTCATAAATGGCACCGAGATTAGGATTGCTATCATCCAGGTACGCCGCTTGAGCTGTGGATACAGGATATCTGGCCATCAACATGCCCGTATCAGATTGGTACAGCTTGAATTTCGGAGATTGAGCGGTACGTTTCAAGGGTGATTTCGGCTCCGCCACACAATCGGTTTTCAGCGCCACTCCAGAGTCAGTAAGCCAAACAAAATCTTTTTGATTGCGGGAATACCGCGCATTCTCGCCAATCGCAATCACCGAGAAGCGACCATTGCCATCCGTCAATTGCGCAGGCATCTGCTCGAACACCTCCCTCACCTGCAGTGCGCGAGAACCCGCGTATTGGGAGATATCATGCCGGTATTGACGATTCAGATCGGACTGCACACGTCTTACAGCCGCCAAATCACCACCAGAATTTAAAAAAACGTTCACTGCATCGGGCATGCCTCCGACCACAAGGTATGTCCGAAAATTGCGCATCATCGCTTCGTGCACGGCTTCATCGACAGATTGTTCGTCCTCACAACATTGACGGATGGTATTCAACGTCTCTTCGCGTACACCGATCGCCCAACAAAATTCCTCAAAATCCATAGGGCGCATCATCTGTTCCGTCACATATCCCACAGGATACGAACGCACGCCCTTGAATTCCGTTCCCAACATGGATCCAGAAAACACGTAGTCGAACCGTCCATCCTGCACGAGGAATTTGACCATCGTCATGATATCCGACGCTTCCTGCACCTCGTCAATGAACACAAGCGTATCGCCGGGAATCAAGGCATCCCGGGCGAACAAAGAAAGCCGCGACAAGAATTCGTTCATATTGGATGCCGTCAACAATGCTTTGGCCGCCGCTTTATCGTCGTATAAGTTGATTTCAACATACGATCGATATTCTCGCTTGGCGAATTCACGAATCGCGTAGCTTTTACCGATTTGCCGCGCGCCGGTAATAAGCATCGCCTTCTTTGATGATGCTTTCCAATCAACAAGCCGTTGCATTATCTTTCGTTTCAACATCGACATCCCCTATCATCGCGACAGATATATTGGGAATCATAGCATTCAAGACACAAGATGCACAAAACAGACAATTTCAAAAGCTTGGTTTTGCACAAAACATATGATTTCAAATCGCCGTTTTTGCACAAAACAGATAATTTCTGCCACAGCCAAAAAGGAATCAGACTTCCACCGCGCCTTTTGCCACTCATTGCCAGCACCGCCGTGACGCCCGGCGAGGCATTCGGCGAGGAAGACGGGGATTCGTGCGATTGCCGCACGCCGGCGATGTGGGCGAGCTGCGCGCGGTCGCGGAACAAGTATGACAAAGCCCGTCCAGGCAAAGAGGACCTGGACGGGCGCAAGGAAAGGAAGAGAGGAATCAGTGCGGACTTACTTGGCGGCCTCCTCGCTCTTGGCCGTCTCCTTGGAGTCCTTGCTCTTCGGCATAACCCAGAACTTGAGCAGCGGGTAACTCACGATCACGGCGAGCAGGGTGTTGACCACGGAAGCGATGGTGCCGGCAATGCCAGCGCCCATGCCCCAACCCTGGCACAGACCGGTCACATAGCCCGGCAGCACAAGGTTCACAACCACGATGATCACAGCGAGGATCACGTACTTCCAAGCGGCATCCTTGAAGCTGGAGTCAGACTTGAACACCCACTTCATCTGCACGAAGAAGTTCACCACCTGGGCGAGCGCCTCGGCAAGCAGGAAGGTGAGGAAGCCGCCCAGACCGTTGCCCTGAGTGTCGTAGTTGAAGATCAGGAAGTGGAACGGCTGCGTCAGGCCCATGCCACTGATGAAGATGGCGGTGCCGATCCACGTCACCACGAAACGGGTGATGGTGGAGATGTTCGACAGCACGTTGAACAGGATGAACTCCCAGATGTTCGGGTGGTCCTTGATCCACTGGCGGATCGGACCGACCTTCTCAGCCGGCTGCGTTGCGTTGTTATCAGTCATTGTTCAGCTCCTTTGCAGTGCGCTTGTTTGCGGATTGGTTGCGGAAGAAGCCGGCGATGACGCCGCCCAATCCGCGGAAGGTGTGTCCGTTGGCGATTTTGACGATGGCGTCGACCATCGCGGAATCGACCATGCCTTGGGTCATCTTGCTCATGGCTCGCGGAGGCATGTTCAGGATGAACAGGGTGTTGAGGTCCGGAGCGCCGGTCTTCTGACGAATCTTGGCCTCCTGCTTGGTGAGCGTCTTGGCGACGGTACGCGCCACGAAGCCCTTGGAATCCACCCACGACATGATCGGATCGTTCACGCCGAACGTCACCGGCTTGCCCGGTGCCACAACCTCATGGCCGAACAGCACGGCCATTTCGGCGTCGGTCACTTCCTTGACGTGGCCGCTGAGATAATGGCCGAGCGCAGTATCCGCGGCAACCGGATTGACATCGCCTGCGACGGTGTGCGGAATCGTAAGCGGCAGGTGTTCGGCGTTGTCGCCCACCATCAGCGTCCACTCGCCGGTTTCCGTCTTCCATTCGTTGCTGGCAGCGTCGAAGTGACGGAAGGTGTAACGGTCGAAATCGATGTGCACGCTCTTGCTTTCGTGTGCGGCAAGCGAAACCTTGGCGAAGCCCTTGAGCTCGCGATCCGGACGCAACACACCACCCTGCGGACCGCGCACGTACAGCTGTACAACGGTCGAACCGGCAACATCGGAATCGTTGCTGACCATCACGTCAATGCCGTTCTCACCAGCAGTGGCGGCACTGTAGGTGAACGTGGAGTAGCTCAAGCCGTAACCGAACGGGAAGCGCACGGGCACACCGGCGGTCTCGTAATAACGGTAGCCAACGAACGGGCCTTCGCGATAGATCGCATCGCGACCAATCGCCGGATACCAACCGGAGCTCGGGCAATCCTCGTAATGCATCGGCCAGGTTTCGGCCAAGTGGCCGGACGGATTGATCTCACCGGTCAGCGCGCGCACGGTCGCGGAAGCGCCGGCCTGACCCGACAGACCCACGTAAAGCACTGCGGCAACGTCGTCAATCCACGGCAGTTCCACCGGAGAGCCGGCGACAAGCACGACCACGATCGGCTTGCCCGCGCCCTTCAGCGCTTCGACCAGATCGTTCTGCACCTGCGGAATCGCCATGGTGGAACGGTCAAGGCCTTCGGATTCGCTGCGTTCATCAAGACCGACGACTGCAAGCACCGCATCAACGCTTTCCTTGCCAGCCAGCGCGACTGCGTCTTCCACGAGCACGCGGTCAGCCTTGCCCTGGCGGTCATAGCCCTGCTCATAGCCGGCAAGCACGAGGCCTTCGGCGTTCTTGACCTCTTCAAGAATGTTCTCTTCCTTGGTGGCGTTCACCTTGGAGGAGCCGGAACCCTGATAACGTGCGGTTGCGGCCATATCGCCGATCACCGCCACGCGGGTGCCGGCCTTGAATGGCAGGGTCGCGTTATCGTTCTTCAACAGCACACTGGAGCCTTCGGCCACCTTGCGTGCCACGTCGTGATGCGCTGCTGCGATATCGTCTTTGAGCAGATCGTTACGTCCAACACCGACCAGCTTGGTCGCTGCCGCGATTTTTGCGACTTCTGCGGCACGCGCGTTGATATCGGCTTCAGACAGGGTTCCCGCCTTGACCGCGCCTTCCAGCTCACGCACGGAAGTGAAGCCCGGAGACGGCATTTCCAGCGATCCGCCTGCCTTGACTGCTGCGACCGCGGAGTTGGATCCGCCCCAGTCGGAGACGACCATGCCGTCGAAGCCCCATTCGTCGCGCAGAATCTCCTGGAGCAAATGTTTGTTTTCGTGCGCGTAGACGCCGTTGATCTCGTTATAGGAGGTCATGATGGTCAGCGGCTTGGCTTCACGCACTGCGATTTCGAAACCGGTCAGATACAGTTCGCGCATGGTGCGCTCGTCGACCACGGAGTTGCTGGCCTGGCGGCGCAGTTCCTGGCTGTTGACCGCGAAATGCTTCGGGCATGCGGAGATGCCGTTGCTCTGGATGCCGCGGATCAGGCCTGCCGCCATACGTCCGGCGACGATCGGATCTTCGGAATAGTATTCGAAGTTACGTCCGCACAGCGGGTTGCGCTTGATGTTCAGACCCGGGCCGAGCAGCACGTTCACGTCAAGATCGTGCGCTTCGCTGCCGAGGGCCTCGCCCATTTCTTCGGCGAGCGCCGGATCCCAAGAATTGGCCACGGTTCCTGCGGTCGGGAAGCAGGTGGCCGGCTTGGATGCGCCGATGCCGAGATGATCGCCTTCGCCGAGCTGGCGGCGCACGCCGTGGGGGCCGTCGCTCATCACGAAGCTGGGGATGTCTGCGCGGTCGTTGCCTCGCGAATCCCATTCGGATCCACCGGAAAGCATTGCGGCCTTTTCAACGACCGAAAGTTCTTCGAGTTCCATTGGTTCTCCCTTGCACTAACTCCTCGAACCCGCTTGGCCCTCCCTGAGCCTGCGCTGTTCTTGTTGCGGATGTTCTTGGCTGCATCGCATGTGAGCATCCGCCGCTAGTTTGATTGAACCAGCCTTTCGCCGCCAATCTGCGCCCCATTACACAACCTGTCGTTTTGCCCGCACAATCGGACATTCCTTAACTGATTTCGGAATCAAAGGAATTCACATGGCAGATACGTTTTTACCGCTCCGCCGCGCTTTCGTATGCGTTCCATACACACCATACGGCGTAGGAAATGAGCGGACAGATGGTGGCGGAAATAATCACGTCGGTCGGATAATGCAAGCCGAGCAGCAATCGCGAACAGGCAACCGCCGCGACAAGCGCGACAGCGCCGATGACCGCCCTGCGGAGGAACACCCGTCTTCCGTTTGCACGCCCGTCATCTTCTCCGTCGGGGAAGCATTTGCGCGCGAAATTACGCACGGTAAGAATCATCATGACCGATACGATCACCGCGGCTGCCGTGTGACCACTCGGAAAACTTGGATCGCCTGGCAATAGATCACTGCCGACGGACGTGATCGGACGGGGGCGTTCGACCAGCCATTTGACACCGGTCACGTACAGTATCGGCGCCGCCGACACGACGACATCGCGGATGACGACGCGCCTGCTGCCGGTAATACGCAAATCGACAGCGGCAAGCGCGGCGACGATTGCGATGCAGCCTACCGTTGAAAACAAATACGCAAGTACCGTAGAGCAGTCGCGCAACCCTTCTGGCAGCGCCGCTAAAGCCTGCAAAATATTGGTTTCACGCATTGTCGCGATTGCCGAATTGCGCAGTGCGACGCCAATCATAGGCACAATGCCGCACAATATGGCGGTTGCGATTACCACAGCCGCCGCTCTCGCGATGCTTCCGTTCTTCATATGCATGATTTCAGTTAAGCACAGTTCACCATACCGTTGCCGTATGTTCACATCCGGGGTATCCCCGAAAATCGAGGATTATCCTTCAGGGGGCTTCCCCGACACGCGCGCTGCAGACGGCCGCGCAACACAAATATGGCATACCCACACGGGAAGTACCGCGAACGATGCGAGAATCGGAATTGGCGTTTAAGAAGGAAAGAAGGAAATATGACCGAACCAATCGCAATGACCATACGCCATATGAAAATCGAGGATTATTCGCTGGTATACGGACTGTGGACACGATGCACAGGTTTCACTATGAGGGATATAGACGATTGCGAGGATGCGATAAAGACGTTTCTCAAACGCAATCCCGACACCTGCTTCGTAGCCGAGGACGATGACGGAAGGATCATTGGCGCGATTCTTGCCGGCAACGACGGAAGACGGTCACGCATCTACCACACGGCGGTCGACCCCGACGCACGCGGTAGGGGCATTGGCTCGATGTTGGTGGGCCGTGTGGTTGAAACGCTTCGTGCAATCGGTCTGCCGAAAGTCGCTGTCGGAGTGCCCGCAGACAACGACGCCGGCAACGATTTCTGGGAACGGCAGGGCTTTGCAGTCCGTGACGATTTGGTTTATCGAGAACTGCCGTTGTAATAACGAACCATCCACGATGCCGTGCACGTCACCCAGCCCACGTTGTTCGCGGACAGCAAGTAGAAGCCGCCAGCATGCCGCCCCACCCATGGACACGTAGGCAGCGGAGGCGATGCCGCGGCCCAACGCGTTCATTACGTGGCGCAGCAGCCACGTGTCAAGAGGCCCCTGCCGTAACGGAAGTCCGAGAGGCCACCGATGGTGGATCGCTGTTCGGACGGAAGACACGGTTTAGGCGAGCGAGCTATGCCTTGGCTAGCTTCTTGTGCCTGAGAGTGTAAACGGCATCGGCGGAATCGGCGACACGCTTGGAATGCGTCACCACAATGACACATTTACCGAGTTGATGAGCGGCATGCCGCAAAAGATCAATCACCTCATCAGTCATTTCCGGATCCAGGCTGCCAGTCGGTTCATCCGCCAGAATCGCGCGGCCGGGCGCCACTAGGGCACGGCCGACCGCCACTCGCTGACGTTGACCGCCCGACAGGTGCATGATGTTGCGCTTCGATTCCTCACGGCTCAGTCCCAAATCCTCGAGGATCTTCATATCGGCCTTGGGATTGACCAAACGCAGATTCTCTTCGGGAGTGAGATAGTCGATCAGATTATGGTCCTGGAACACCAAGGACACGTGCTCGCGACGGTGCTTTGAATAACCCGTCGTAGCTATATCCTCACCCTCGAAACGGACCACTCCATCAGAGGGGGCATCCAGACCGGCCAACAGGGACAGCAGTGTGCTCTTTCCCGCTCCCGATGGACCGGTTATCGCATACATCTTTCCGGATTCGAAATCAGCGTTCACGTCCGAAAGAACGCGGATCTTCGCCGCGCCATATGAGTAATTGACATGGTCCAATTGCAGACAGATAGTCATGATTAATATCTCCTAACGCATAGAGGAAAGAATGGATTTCGGGGATTTGGCCAGCACCGCGGCGCACGACACGGCAAGCGCAATCGCGATGACCGCGCATCCGAGCAGCAGGATGAGCAGCGTCTGTTCTGGCGGCAGAGCCTCCACCTGCAATGATTCAAGAGGCGCGACTCCAGAATCGTGCAGCAGAAGCGAGGACACGTATCCAGACAATAGGGAGCCCGTGCCCAGCGAGCACAGGGCTGCGACCACAGCCATGAGACCGGTTTCGATTGCGAACTGGGCGATAATCTGCATCTTGCCGATGCCGAGAGCCAGAAGGGTGCCTATCTCATGAATACGTGAGCGGATCCAGAAGACAAGCGCCATGCCCAGTACCAACACATCAGCCAAGCAAACGGACAACAGCACCATACGAACCAGATCGCGCACCGTTTCCACCGACTGCAGCACACCAGAAAGCCGCGCCGAGTCATCGGTGACGCCATACTTGCTTCCAGCGATTTTTTTCGCTTGGGCCACTGCGGCGGAGAGAGCCTGCGGATTATCCGAGAGGCACCGGATCGTGCCGACCCGTTCCTCTCCAGTCAGCGCGGAAACCACTTGGGCACCCGCATAGATAAGATTCTCCGATGCGTCCGATGGCATAGGGCTCTGTGCCTGCACATTGCCAGAGAAGATTCCGGCCACGCGAACGGTGGAATCGCGGTCTTCCTGACTGAGCCGGAGTGTTGATCCCACCGATAGCCCATTCTCACGTGCGAAATCCCGGTGAATCAGTACGTTCCGGCCATTACCTGAAATGTGGTGTCCTTGTTCCAACCGGTACAGACCGCTTTGGAACTCTTCGGACAACGAGGAGTCAGTGGTGCCCAGCACGCTGACCTGCGTGGATAGACCGGAATCCAGCCGAGGACCATGTTCGGGGACAACCGGATGCGCTCCATCCACCCCTGCCAAGGTCTTACGCTCGTAAACGGTTTTTCCTACGCCGGGGATGCGCGAGAACCGGCTCGCTTCCTTTAGACTTGCAGGATTCTCGCCTGTGTCGACAGTAAAACCTATTCCCATGCTTCTGCCGATATCGTCGGACATTTTCTGAAGTGCCGTTGACACTCCAACCTGAGCCACAAGACTGGTGAAAACCATCAGCATCAGCAGTCCGATGATTCCGCTGCGTACCGGTTTACGCACGATTGCCAGCGTGGCACGATTCCACACGTTCATGCCCGTCATCGGAGCTCCGACAGGCTTCGCGGCGACTTGCGCAGCATCGGTATGCACGATATGGCGACGCATACCAGCATCACCGCCAGCAGGCCGAGCGACACATACAGTACGGCAGTCGTGTCGATCGATACCGTGAGCGAATCCAAGGTACGAACCGACATATTGGATTCGAGATCGCCGCCAACCTGCCCCATGCTGCTCAGCTCCTTCGCCGCGGAGGCGTTCACGGAACGGAGGGCCGAAGTGCCAAGCCATTGGGCCACTCCTCGTGCGCACAACCATCCGAGGGCCAGGGACGGCAGACCGATCAGAATCATCTCGGTTAGATATTGGGCGATCAGGGATGGCTTGCCGATGCCAAGGGACACCAGTACGCCCATCTCCTGACGTCGGTCATTCATCCACAGTAAGAGCATGAGACTGAGAACTATCACGGCCGAAATGGTCACGCCGATCAAAGCGCCGAGCATCATGGAACGCACACCTCGGGCGGCATTCAGCATGCTCGACGTATATTGGTCATTGCGTGTGATCTGGTAGTTGTTCCAATCCACTGGAAGCTTCTTCGCCGCTTCCATGGTTTTCTCCACGTCGACACCCTTGTCCAGAACGAAAGTGGCATCCTGATATATTTCCTTGCCGGCCTTGTACTGGTACAGAGTACTTGTAGTGTCCAAATCGGTGTACACAGTGTTGGAGGTGAGTTCCGCGCGGCTGGATACCTTTCTGTCGCTGTCTCCTTTGAATATTCCAACGATGGTGGTTTTGACGGTTGCCGTCGAATGCGACTCATTGTCGGCATCATATGGATTGGCCTTGAGCGTGAGGGTATCGCCGACTTTAAGCCCATTGGTTTTGGCGAGATCCTCATGGACCATCGACATATGCTTATCGGATGCCTTGAGATGACGTCCGTCGACCATGCCGAGCGTGTGCGACGTGAACACATTGAGTTTTGACGAATCGTTTGTGCCTATGACGTTGGCCGTATTGCCGAACTGCTGTTCTTTCTCCGCATCGTAATCATCGCCGCCGGGGACCTTCACCACGCTGGCTCCCACGAGATCGGCGGTGGCGTTCTGCCTGACCATGTACGAGTCAACCCCGGACAGCTTCGAGATTCGTTGCACATCAGCGGGACGAACCATTCCGCCTCCGCGAGGTGTCAGCATGCTGCCTTGCAGGTTACTGGCCAGCACGAATCCGCCGACCGCCTGTTTCTCAATCTGTCCGGCCTCATGTTGCGCTGCCCGAGAAACTGCGGTTGCGGACAGCATACTCGCCGTTATGATGGTCAGCACAATGAACAGCACTGCGGTGCGCACTCGCTTTCTGAGCACATAGCGCGCCGCTCGTGAGATGAATGTCATTAATACCCCCTGTGAAGCTGGGACCTTCTCATCCGAGACAATGAAATCTAATTCGATTCTTCGATTGGTCATTCGCCAAAATACATGGTTCGCCTCGGAACATGGCAAGATATGCCTTGAGCGAAAAAGCGAAACAACATTGGTTGCATTATGCGCCGGGGCCTCGTTCGTTTTGTTCATTTGACAAACTTTGAACGGCTATAAAACAGTGCATATACCAATGGAGGCCCCAATCGAAATTGGGGCCTCCATCAGAGAGAAAGGAAGGAGTGGCAAGTATTGGTTATTTATTCGGTCAGAATCTTGGCCTTCTCGTTGACGCTTCAACCGTCTCGACCGTCTTGACTTCCTCGTCGGGGATCTCACCGGCCGCGAGCTTGGCTTCGAGCTGCTCGACGATTTCGGCGTGCATCTTCTCGTTGATCTTCACCTTGAACATGAACACCAGCAGGCTGAGCACGATCAGGTCGAGCGGCACATAGAAGGCGCAGACTTCGAAGGTGTGGATGTTCGCGGCGGTCATGTCGGCGGCGGTCGCGTCACCGGTCATACCTGCCGCAACGGCGATGAAGCCGACGATGCCGTTCGACAGGGCGCCACCGACACCTTGTTCAAGAAGGTTTTCAGCAAGTAAGATTTGAGTCTTTATCAAACGCCTCGGCTGCTGTGATGAACCGGTCCAGCAGCCGAGGCGTTCCCATATATGCCCCAGCCGTTCCCAAATCCACCTATCCGCTTCGCCGACTTCGTCCAACTTTCCCGACAATGCCATTGCTCAATGGCGACGAAGGATCGCAGAACGCATTGGCCATTGCCTCACGGAACGCCTGACGGCCAAAATCAGGCAGATTGACATGAACCAGACCGCTCATGATTTCGTGATTCGGATTCCAAGGCTTCAATGCGTTGATGTGCGAGAACATATCAACCAACGGCATCCGCGAAGGGCTCGGCGTTGACGGCCAAAGACGCCCCTTTCATCACTTGAAACACTTCCGATGCCATGGGCATGAAACGTCGGATCGCATCCACCTTGCCGATGGCCAGCACTCCGGCAAGCGATGGTTGCGGACCGTAGGGACCGTCCACCACCATCAACAACGCATGGTCGAGGTCATCGTCATCTAACAGCAGCAATGTATCGCCGGAATTGGTGAGACGAATCCTGTCGCGCAACCGTTCGCGCGCGACAGGATCCCAGTCGTCCAATCGTGATTCCGCGCGGGCTGGGCGCTGTAGTCGTAGTTGCGCAACTGGGATAGGCGACTGACGAACCGGCTCGGGAACAGCGGCACCACCTCGGGCGTTCCATCCGCCTTCAGACGGCGCTGTCCCGCCCCTGGATACTGGACACAATCTGCAAGTTGCGGTCTACCTCGATACACGCCACCGGCAACCCGTTGTCCGCATGGATGATTTCAGCACGCACCACGCGACCTGCGGCACCGTCTTGCTGAAGAAGATAAACACCGCCAGCCCGTCAACGCTGCGATGTTCCCTGCTAACACCGGTTACCGTGCCGTTGTCTTCGATGCCAAGGTACAACGACCCGTTTTTTCGGTATTGGCCAACGCCACCACGTTGTCCACGAGCTCATCGTCAATCTGAGGTCGGGATGCCTCGCTTGTAAACTCAACCGTCAAGCTTTCATGGTTCAGCAGCACAAGTTTACTCACATTGATACCGTTCCATAACCGTTTTCGATGTGAATAAGCTCACGGTCACAACCCACGATAATCGGCCACGGAATCACCGTAACGGCGTTATAGTGCTGTTTGTCGGCGTCGACAAGAGCCAGCGGCGCCGATGAAAACAACACCAAAGATGTTCAGCGAATTGTTCGCAGTACATGTGGTGTGCATCCGTTTCCTCGACGAAACTCCTCTTGTTCCAACCGGCAGGTCATCGTACGCCAGTTGCGAAAGGATTCGCCTATACATGGCAAGGTTTACCAAGAATCGTTGGACCAGCGCAATCATCCCCGCACTATTGATCCATATCCCAATCGGCACCGTCTATTGCTGGAGCGTGTTCAAGCAGTTGATCGCGGACCAGCTTCACGCCAGCCCCGCCTCCGTGGAATGGGGCTTCTCTCTCGCCATCTTCTTTCTCGGCATGTCCGCTGCATTCGCCGGGCCGATGGTTGAGAAAAACATCAAGAAATCTGCTCTTATCTCAATGGTCTGCTTTGTGGTCGGTTTCGCCGGTACGGGCGTGAGCATCGCCTTGGGATTCCTGCCCGGCGTGTTCATCTGCTACGGCGCGATCATGGGTGTCGGCCTGGGCATCGGCTACCTGACCCCGGTCAAGAACCTGATGCTGTGGTTCGCCGACAACAAGGGCCTCGCCACCGGTATCGCAGTCGCCGGTTTCGGCTTGGCCAAAGCCATTGCCAGTCCGGTGATGGAATACCTGATCGGCTCGATCGGCCTGGTGAACATGTTCTATACGCTCGCCGTGGTTTACGCGATAATGATGCTCGTGGGATTCCTGCTCATACGCCGCCCCGCCGGCTGGGTCTATGATCCCGCGACCTCCTATGTCAGCCGCGTCTCGATTCTTAAGAAACCCGTGTTCTGGGGCATCTGGCTCGCCTTCTACATCAACATCACCTGTGGTCTAGCTCTTATCAGCCAAGAGAAAGACATCCTGCATGATGTGCTGAAGGCGTTCCCGCAGTACGCTCCGCTAAGCCCGAGCGCGTTCGCGGCCGCCATTTCCGGCATTATCGGTTTGGTGCTCGCCGTGGATTCCGCGTTCAACACCGCCGGCCGCGTGGGCTTCTCCACGCTGTCCGATCACCTCAAACGCCGCGAAACCGTATATCAGGTGATTTTCGTGATATCGATCGCCGTATGCCTGCTGCAGGTTTGCACTAACAGTATCGACCGCGCTTTGTTGTGGGCCGTGTTGATGATGCTGTTCCTCGTCAACGCCGGATACGGCGGCGGCTTCTCCACCCTGCCGGTACTGCTCGATCAGCACTTCGGCACGAAAACCGTATCCACCACGCATGGGCTGACCTTGAGCGCCTGGGCATTCGCCGGCTTGTCCGGCAATCAGCTGGCGTCGTTCGTCGTCACGCACACCCCCGATCAGGCGCACCGTTATGCCGCGTTGATTCCGGTACTCATCGTGCTGTTCATAATCGCGCTGATCAATATTTCGCTGGTCAAGGCCGCAGGCAAGCGCGTCGCCGTCGCCTAGTCCCCCATAGGTTCGTGGTTCCTAGTTCGTGGGATTACAGCGGATAATCCCACGAACTGGGTGCCTGCGCCATCGCATATAAATATGCCCGGAATCAAGCCAAAACCTGATTCCGGGCATATTCGTCATCGCGTGGCATTCGGTTCACAGAATCAGGCGACGGAATCCCGTGGGCCGAAGCGTGCTCACGCGCTTATCACCGTTTGTCACACGCTTGTCACGCGCCGATGAGATCAAGCATCTGAGGAATGCTCTTCTTGCCGAATTCGACGGTCTGCTCGCCACCACGGCTGATGACGATGCAGGGCACGCTCATCGCGCCATAATGGTCCCTAAGCTCGGGGAAGTGCGCAACATCGTAGGCCTCGGCGCGCACGGCCGGGTTCAGCGAGGCGATGCGCTGGGAAGCAAGCACTGTCTCCGGGCACATCGTACAGGTGAGCGAGACGAGAATCATGATACTCAGCGGGCTTGCAATGGACTTTGCCCGTTCGATCAGATCATCGCCCAACGGCTGACCAGGACCAGCCACGTTGTACAGGCCCAACACGAACGAATTAAATTCATGACCGGAAGGCACGCCATGGAAGGCGAGACCAGTCGGCTCGCCATCCACCACCATGCGCACGCATGGACGCGCTGCCGGCAGCACGCTGTCGACGTCGAATACCGCACGACCCGTATCATCCTTCTCGTACTCACCATCATCCACCGTCGATTTCAGCTTGCCACCGGACAGCGCGACCAACGCATCGATGAATCCCAGCAGTTCCGTGGACAGCGGCGTATCGTCCAGTTCCAGAGCAAGCGTGACCGGCCGAGACATGCGGCCAAAGACCACGTTGAGCTGCTGTCTGGTGGCGTCGGAGAACAATTCGCCGGGCTTCCTAACGGCGTTCGCCGCGGCATCGGCGTTGCGTTTGGTGGCGGGCGCAGGCGTAGGTGTAGGCGCTGTAGCGTCCAACGAGGCAGCATCTGTCTTCGTTGTGGACTGCTCGTAGGCGCAAGAGACCGGGCGCTGTGGCGTCAAACCGGTTTTCTCGCTCATCCGCTTGGCGTACCGTTCCAACTCCACTGCGGCAATAGCGCCATCGGCGGTGGCAGTAACCACTTGTCGCAGGTTCTTGGCCCGCAGATCACCGGCTGCATACACGCCCGGCACCGAGGTTTCGAGATAGCCGTGCGTGACCACGTAACCATAATCGTCCAGTTCCACCACGCCGCGCACCAGATTCGTGGCGGGCACATATCCTGCGAACACGAACACGCCGAACGTGCCACCGTCAGCAGGTTTCCACGTTTCGGTCTGGCCAGTGGCCCGGTTTAGGATCGAAGCTTCACGTAAACCACCTTGCCCGGCAGTGACACCTTGCAGCTCGACCTGGTAACGCACGTCGATCTTCGGATTGTTTTTTGCTGCGGCGGCCACCGCAGCGTCGCAAGTGAAGTCCTGTTCCCGTACGAGAACGGTAACTTTGGAGGCGTATGTGGTCAGAAACACGGATTCCTCGGCTGCTGCGAACCCTCCGCCGACCACCAGTACTTCCTTGCCGGCAAAGAACTCGCCATCGCAGGTGGCACAGTAGGCCACACCGCGGCCAGCATATTCGGACTCCCCTTCGAACCCTAGTTTGCGTGGGCTGGCACCGGTGGCGATGAGAATACCAAAAGCTTTCAAGTCGCCGCGCGAAGTATGCACGGTTTTGACATCGCCATGCACGTCGAGGCCGATGGCTTCGGCGGAAAGGAATTCAGCGCCGAAATCCTGCGCCTGTTGACGCATGGTCTGGGTAAGCGCACGGCCAGTGGTGCGGCCAACGCCCGGATAGTTGACCACCTCATTGGTGATGGTGATCTGTCCGCCAAAATCATCTTTCTCGAGAATCAGTACGCGATATCGGGCACGGGCCAAATACAATCCCGCCGTCAGACCAGCGGGACCGCCGCCGATGACTATGACATCGTACAAATCATTTCGAGACATAACGACTCCCTTCGTGCCTTGATCTGGCTATTCAGGAGGTGCCCGGAGGATTCTCCTGGGCACCCCGTCGGATTAGCTTGACAAGCCGTCCGTCAAGCGACGATCACAGTTGACCAACAAGATCAAGGCTAGGTTCAATAGTGTCCTCGCCTGGAGTCCAGTTGGCAGGGCAAACCTGATCGCCATGTTCGTGGACGAACTGAGAAGCTTGCACACGGCGTAGCAGTTCTTCGGCATTGCGGCCCACATTGGAAGAGATGACTTCATAAGCCACGACCTTACCTTCGGGACTCACGATGAAGTCACCGCGTTCGGCCATGCCATCGACTTCGTTGTAGGTGTCGAGATCCTTGGCCAATAGAGCGGTCGGGTCGGCAAGCATCGGATATTGAATCTTGGCGATCTTTTCATTGGCGTCATGCCATGCCTTGTGCACGAAGTGGGTGTCGCAGGAGACAGAGTAGACCTCGCATCCAATTTCCTTGAACTTGGCGTAGTTGCGGGCCAGATCCTCAAGTTCAGTGGGGCACACGAAGGTGAAATCAGCCGGGTAGAAGAAGAACAGGGACCAGTGGCCGAGCACATCAGCCTTGGTCACCTCATGGAACTCGTTGTTCTGGAACGCGTTCACCTTAAAATCGGTCAGTTCATGCTGCAGGAGAGTCATCATCGGTCCTTTCGCTGATTGTCAATTATCGGGCTTCTGCCGTTTTCCATCGTAACGTGATTCTCTGGAACCCGCGCGGGCGTAACGCGTGAGCCTCATCACATCATTACTAACAGTCACGCTGACGGACCATGCGATGCAAGGGTGTTGTGGATTGGGAGCCTCCCGCGCGTCGCGGGAAACACGAACCAAAAGACAAACAAAAAAAGGGGGTTCCCGGAGCGTCACGCTCGACGGGAACCCCGACGTTGAATGCGGCGGCGTGCTACTCTCCCACACCCTCTCGAGTGCAGTACC
>OGEN01000812.1_pt1 | contig 27182 bp, 20 predicted proteins | sample 1570671 | NCBI WGS metagenome assembly OGEN01 (sample SAMEA2582128, study PRJEB24529) | metagenome | biome: Human gut stool | place: China | collected 2011 | reverse complement strand
GAAAAAGGGCTTCCGAAATCATTCGAAAACCCTACTGGCGGAGAATACGAGATTCCCTAACAACTATCCTCAAACCCAGTGATAGCAAGGCTTTCAGCGATTACTGGTTTGATTGTAGCACTCTATTTGTCACTCTAAGCGCCTATCATGGCCTCTGATTTACACTTTTACACATTTACTCTTTTTACTCTTCACGGTTTTGAAAAGAGTAATAAAACGTTGGAATTTCAACGTTCTTGCTTACACTTTTACACTTTATAGAGTTGTCTATAGTGTGCATTTTCTGTTCAAAAGCCCCAAACCTAATAATTCCAAGGGTTATGGGGTCCGTTACACATGCTTTGCCCCGACTTCCACGCCAGATCCGACCAAATCAGATGCACCGAGATATGAATCATGGGTCATTTTTAGGCAACCCAAAAGCAGACCGGAGCGAAGCGTAGGGCTTTTGGGGCGGCAGCTTCTTGCTTTTCATACGCCCATGCTGCCATGACGAGGACCGACAAGCAGCACGTATGAAGGCGCCTAAGCACGGAATATCTGATGAGTCACAATGGCCCGTCAGATATTCCAATTCGGCTCCAATCACGTTAATTGCCAGAACAAACGTTGCATATGGAAGCGATGCGACACTTAAAAAGTGTGATATCAACTGCGTAATTATTACGCAGCTGATAATTTCGTCGAGACGGCAACGTGATCAGGCAGTCCGAATCCCGTCAGAAATGGGTTCCGAGCCGAAAAACTGCCAATTGGGGAATCGCCACCGCCCAGAAATAAGGCTGTCGGCCCACAACCCATAACATGTTTCTTGACACTGTTCCGCCGTGAAGAAATGGGTTCGGCATCAGGCCGCACTAACTGGAAACATCTATGGTCCAAGCTCGATGAAATCCACATTGTCCTCGACGACGAAGACTGTCAAACAGTGCGCACGGGAGATGCTTAAGCGCAGAATATCAACCCGTGCATTATGCACGGTTAGATATTTCGATCAGGTTCCAATCGAATTAAAGCAATAAACGTTGCACATGAAAGCAATACAACACTTAAAAAAACCATTATTAGTTGCAACATAATGTTGCAACCGATAATTTCACAGTGGCGATAACGTACTCAAATGGTTCCCAGTCCACTTGGAATGGAGTCCGAACCGAAGAATAGTCAACAATCCTCGACTTCCGAAATGATCTACGGACGCCCGGAATATCAGGTGCCGCATTATGCGGCACCTGATTTCTCTCTCAAAGCTTTAAACGGTACGGGCATCCAACCTTTTCTATTCGTCGCATCAGATTGACAATGACAGCGCTTTGCTTATCGCTTGGGACCTTAGCAGGCATGGAAGCTGCAACATTCACGCATCCACGTTCCTTTTCGTCTCCTTCATTTTCAGCAACAAGCCATTGCTCCACGTTTTTCCAGAAATCAGGGCCAGCTTTCACCACCGCGGCAGCATATTCGATGCCGTTTGTTTCTCGCTGCTCCTTTGCGCTGCTACGACTACGAGCCCATTCCTCTTGGGGAGAAATCAGCTCGCTCAGCCAAACTGGATCCCAATCAACATGCAATGCTTTCACCGCTTCCCAGCAATGCGGCTGCTTGGCCCATTCACTGATGTTGCGATACCCCTGAGCGGGATGCATAAGAATTGGGTGAACCGCATCGGCCGCCTGCCGAATGACTCTTCTAAAAGCATCATCGAGGGACTGGGCATTCCAGATTCGTTCGAAATCTACTTTCTTCTTGTGCTGACGGGCAGCTTCCGCGATCAATCCGATAGTAAGCACGACATGCTGCGATCGATACCCACCCGCTTCATACCATTCCATCTGCGGGATGATTTTCTCAGTGGCATCCCAGATTATCTTTTGAGCGATAAGGGTTTTGTAATAGTGTTCATTGAACTGGAGATCATTTTCAGTCCACATCCTTGCAATTTCTTTAGCGAACTCCGCGAAATTTTTTTGGGCACCACGGTTGACGAAATAAGCCTTATCCGTCCAGACCATCGCATATTTAGCCAAATCGGTTTTGGCAAATTTCTGGTTCTTCGGATATTCGGCCAAAAAGGCTTTTTTCTCACCGCGAGTCAGGTATGCCTGAGCGTCACCATACTGACCCCTGGCACGCTCATAGAACCATTTGGTTTGGTTGAAGCTTCCCTCTTGGGCCGGAGCCAAGATACGCCTAGAGAACTTCTCCATACGAGCATGGAACGGATGGTTGGCGAACAGGTCGGCCTGCGATACCTTGTTCTGACTGTTAGCGTATTCGGATATACGCGGAACAAGATCTTCGGCCTCTTTCGGATCGACAATACTGAGCTTCATCTGGACAAACACTTTGCTGAGGTCTTTACCAGCCCGATAAGCGGCATAGACGGATGCCGTGGTCTGGCCTCCATTGACAATCTGCAGATTGTCCAAGGAGAGAATGTTGAGTCCGTCCGGCGTCATTTCCGTCTCGATATGTTCCGCCGTGGCTGTCAGCCCGTTGTTGAATGAGAAGAACAGCTCCGGCTCGCTCTCAAGGGTCCGCTTGATGCCCTTGTTGACATTGCTGCGGGCCTGCAGGAAAACTCGGACATTTTGCTCGAGCAGCCTTGTGCCCCAACGATCGTAGATGCGCGCCAGATCATCGCCCGGAACGGCCGCAAGGTACACGGGATTATCCGCATCCTTGGCGCTTGCGAGCAGCGCCCGCAATGGGTGCAGAGGCTTTTCGTCGAACCGCACCTGCAGCGGTTCTTGTCCGTTTGCCGCTTTGGTGAGGGCGAAAAGACGCTTGATGTCCCATACGCTGTATACGACGGAGCGGCCTTGATAGTCTCCGGCCGTTTTACCGTCGACTCGATTGCTGAGCACCTTGTTTGTCAACAAGAACAGACGAATCTTGGTTATCCGGCTCCATCGCGTCGCGATTAAATCGGCAAGGCCGAATCCCGGATCGGAGGTCTCCAGCGAACGGCGCCACTGAGGGTTGAGCGCACTGTTCAGGTAACGCATGAGACGGTTGAAAATCGCGTTCATGTCGCGGGTGCCTAATGTCGCCAAATCCCCGCTTTGATGAAAATCGAGAACGATGAGTCCCAACGTCAGCGGTTCGTCGGATCCGCCTGTTGAACCACTTTCGAGCGGATCACCGCAATATCCATCCACGCGAAGTTGTCCGCTGGCTGGCTGATAGCTGGCGCGTATGGCCTCATTGAATTCTCCGGCGTCGGTGAGGTAGTCGGTAAACTTGTCGAAGAAAATATCCTCTCTCCAACCACCGTTCTCAGATTCACTGAGGATATCTTGGAAAAATTCCTCCGAGAACTGTTCCAGTTCAGTTGTATCAGGCATCATTACCCCTTAAAGAATTCCGTATCTGTTCTTCGCCTATTTCAAATGGATTGCAGCAGTTAAGATTCACCTTGTACGTGACACAGGAGATCGCCGGATTTAGCGAATCTTCTTCGATGTGCGGAAAGTCTTGGGAAACAGTGAAGCAGCGGATACTCCCCACGCTCCATAACGTGCTTGAATAGTCATCCGTTTCGCTATAGCCAACCTGCGAAAGTTTGAGATCGAATTCAAGAGCGTCCAGAGGGGAATCGAATGATTCACGCGTGTGACGGACGTAATCGGCGAGTGTGCGCCCTTCGTTGGGGGAAGACGCTTGATTCACCTCAACAACATATAGGAACAATGCCTCGTCATCATTCACGCTCAATTGCGATGAAGAGCTGATGGTGATATTGGGAGTTCCTGCTCCTCGATTCGATTTGACTTCTATTGAGGTTTGCCCAAACACGAAATCATGGACGGCCCGTTGCGGCCCGACCCAACTTCGCAGCGCCGCCTTGGGCTCCAACATTTTCAGAGTTACACGCTGGAGGCAGACAAGCTCTGCAATTAGACCCTTCTGCTCCTCTTCGGTCAGTTTGGCCTTTTTCCCGCGGAAGAAATAGGCCCAACGTTCCAAACGGATGATGACAGCATGCCGTTGTTGGCCTTTCGGCACGTTTTGTAAAACGGAGATGATATCAATGCACACTTTAAGGAACGCGTCACGCATTGCAGAATCCTGCAATGCGATGACGATGAGATGCCGTTGCCTATCTTCACCGGTCGCAATGCCTTTAAAGTATGGCATCGAATCCGCGCAACGTTCATCGGCATCGTACCCAATGAGCAAAGCTGGATTTCCGGTCTCATTTAAGGACCAGTGCAAATCTCGTTGCCGTGGATTCAATACCTCGTCCACACGCTTGCTCGCGTAATACGAGCTCGAAGAGACATTTCGTATGCCTTCCCACGGGTTGAAATCAGAGGTCTGGATCGTCGTCATCGTTGCCTTCGCTTTCGATATCCTGTCTGATTTGACGAAGCATCACATCGTTATAGACATAAGTGACCTCTTCCCTGATTCCGACTTCAGGGAAGCTAATACTCCAGCCAACAGTCTCTTCGACATGGGTCGCGGAAGGCCAGACAGACGGACTTTGCCCGTTTTCAGACCTAAGCCATTTTTCGTAATCCGCATTATTTTTAAACTGCAATGCCACAGGGTGAATGATCAACAGCGGTCTACGTCCGGGAATCCTGCGATAGTAGACATCTGCGACGTTTTCCTTATGAGGATTTTCCTCGTGGAATTGTTTTTCCGCTTGCGCGATCTCCGCATCGTTGAGGATGACCTTTTCCACGCCTCGGCTGGAAAGGCGCATCCGCGAAACATAAAAAACAGTCTCATTTGTGCCACGGCCAGGAGCACGGCGCTCTCGAATAGTCGTGTCTCCGAAAGCCGTGAAGCTCGCATGCGTTTCGGATTTCCTGCCTGCGGTTACAAAAACATCCCAATCGTCATGGCCTCGTTCATCAAGGAGATTGATATGCCTAAGCAGGTATTCGCTATTCGTCTTTGGCGATCCGCTTGAATTACGGTAACGTCTGATGTAATCACGAATTAGATTGCTCGGCACGCAACGAATGAGTTTGCCGGATGGTTTCCCGCAATCAGTTGAGTAATTCTTGTCAGGATAGCAGTGCTGTGCCTGCAGCTCCTTCAAGAAATTCTGGGCAAGCTTCTCGTTATAGCTCAATGTTTCAGGGTCACGATCGAAAGCGGTCGTCTCGACGAACGCGCCATCGAGTCTGACCTTCGCAGGCTTAATCGCTGTTCCGGACCCCATTTTGTTTCGTGCCGTGATCATCAAGGTATCCGGGCTGCTCTTAATCCTCAGACCATATTCGATGGGCGTCGAATGCGCGGTGCACATGGCACGTACCTCATCAGTAAGTTCCTTGGTCGCATTGGCAACATACGCATACCATCGCGCCGACTGTTCAGTCATCCAAACACGACAGAGATTTTCGTATCCGAAACGATACCCGAACCAGCGGGCCATCTGCATCAAGGAGTCATAGGCCCTAGCATTGCGAGCATAATATGACACGAGAAGTCCCTCAAGTGTTAGGCCACGTGACAGTCGATACCCGCCGATGGCGATCACTCTCTGCGGAGCGTGCGTGTAGTCGAGACTATCCTTGGACTGGGAATTGATTTCAGCCAAGGTGACAGGGCGGATCGTTTCCTGCAGAACTCCCAGTACGTCATTCCAAGTGAATGGAAGCCCGGAATACTCTTTCTCCCATATTTGATGCAGTTCGCGCAATTTGGCAGACGCGTTGAGCGCCAAGCTGCTAGGTAAAGCCGCATAGGAATTGATGGAGCCACGAAGCAGCTCCACATAGTCTCCGACGAGATAGTAGATGGAATGCTGCACCGTTTTATATGGCGACATGTTGATCATCATTGTCATGTGCTCGTCCCCATCGCCCGACAACACACGAATAGCGCAAGCGATGATGAATGTGTCAATCGCCTGTTCCAGGCTTTGGGGAAGCTCGTCGAGGACATCACCACTACGCCGTTTGATTCCCCGGCTCTCATCATCGTCGAAAATCCATCGCACATATTTGGGCTTTGGATCGTCGATGTCTCCGAACACCTTTTCGGCACCGAAATACGCAGTTGACTGTTCCAGCGTGTAGATGAAGCTTCGAGGAAAGATATCATCTCCGACTTCCTCGTCGCTGCTCTTGGAATCAATCAGCACGTTGGCGAAAGGCGTCGCAGTGTACCCGACGTAGGCACTTTGGGTAAAAAGCCCCAGTATTTTGCGAATCTGCCCGTTTATTTTGGATACTTCGCCTTTGTCGTATTTGACATTGATCGACGCATTATCGGCCTCGTCGTCAATCAACAGGAGTGGACCATCGTCCTTGCAATTGTTTTCAAGCCAGAGAGAGATTTCTCGCAGGGAGTTGGTGTTCTTCTTGATCACGAAGACAAGCGGCTCTTGGACATGGCCGGAGGTCACTCCACGCATGGCGTCTTCGGTGGCTTTGTTGAAATCGCGGATTCGTGAGGTGCCCAACAAGGGACGGCGTTGCCTGCTGTTGCCTACGCCGACGTATTTTTTGCTAACGAGATCGTATCCGACGAAACCGTCTTCGATACGTTCCTGGGTTTGATTCCGGAGCACGTTGTAGATGCCGGCCATCACGATAATGATTTTGTATCCGGCATCTGCAGCTTTGGAAATGAGTCCAATGTAATTGGCGGTTTTACCTGACTGCACTGAAGCGACTACAAGTCCGCGACGGTCGAACGGCTCGTCCATCTTGGGATTGGCCATGACATCAAGTATGTTGTCGGTGTCCCTGTCCATGGACCGTAGAGTATCCGTCGACCAGTGTTTTTTGGTGCGGAGGTAATCGTGGTATCGATTCCAGTAGAACCAATCGATGTTGGGTTTCTCTAGATTCAGCCAAGGTTCGATTCTGTCATCTTGATAGCAGAAGCCGACCGGTTTGAGAAAATCCTCTTTGGTCTTATAGTCTTGAATAAGTTTGTCGATGAAGGCCTTCGGATTTTCCAATTTTATATTCATAAAATCGGGGTAGTACTTGGCCATGTTCAGCCAAGTCAAGAAGCATTGCTCGACGACGCTTTCAGTGACTGAATTGGGATCATCGTCACGTTTTTTGTCAAGATCGCGCTCAACGTTCTCATAAATCCATTCGGCCATGGGTTTGGTGTCGCTCATTGCTCCTCGATTCCTAATGCGGCCAAGGTTTCGTTCCATCGGGTCCGATATGGTTCAATGACTCGCATGGATTCCAGAGCCTCTTCATCGTTTTTGAACTGCTTTAACGCAGCGAAGAAGACTCGTGCGTTCCTATTGAAATCTTCTGTCCCCATTACTGGCGCGACGACATTCTCTGCGTTATTGGACATGTCATAGAACAACGCTTCTGTCGGGAGCATGGCTCCGATTAATGCAATGAGTGAATCAAACCTTTCTTGTCCTGCCGCGTCAAGGCTTTCCCTGAAGCTTTTCAGGACGGGATGATTCCCATTAATACTGTAAACGGTTTTTTCGCCATTCTCGATCCGATTCCAGACGGGATAGACAGTGGGGCTTGTCAAGCGGGTTCCTCTGCGTCTATACACCTTACGAGAAGGCGCACCTATCGTCTGGATAAGAGCCTTTACTCGTTTACGAACGATTTCGGGCATTTGAGCCGAAACCTTTTTGACGTCAATTTTCCAAGCCTCGTCTTGGTCTGTCCCGATATCGATCTTCACGCGGGTCAGCTGCGTGAGAGCGGTTTTCTTGGCCAAACCAAACCAAGTGCCAAAAATGATGAGGCGCTTGGCCCTGTAAAGGTATACGCCTTGGTTCCGCAAATAACCGCCAGGCAGACCATAACGATCGTATTCTCTTTTATCTTCATATGTCGAGATATGCGGGAGCGTGAACGAACGCAATGTGACCCCCGGACAAACCACTTCTTCAGGAGATGCCTGGGTGGCCTCGTTGGCGATGTTGAATGGATCAATGGGATCGAGCGCCCGTCCGTTAATGGAAATACTGATCTTTTGGGTGTTTCTCTCCCCAGATAGGAATCTGTGGAAGACCAAGGATAGATAATCCTGCGATTCGCTGATTACGCGTTCATAATCGACCTTGCCGGCCCCATTGCGACCGGTCAGCCGATCAACCTTCTCCCAGAGAACCATCGTTCCGGTGGAAGGTAGCTCATCTATCGCGAATATACTATCGAAATCGGTCCTTTCCAGAACCGACCACGAATTTTCCTTTACGACGGTATCCAAATCCCAAGTGAAGGCAGCTATCTCACCATGTTGTCTCGAGACAACCGTCAATCGTCGGCATTGCGAGAACGAAGCTGTTTTCAGTCCTAATCCAAAACGGCCCAGATCGCCAATGGCACGTTCTTCTCTTGGATCGGTGCTGCCTAGCCGCATGGCTTGGAGGAGATCCGAACGATTCAGTCCGTTGCCATCATCAATGATGGCAACCTTGAATGAATCCGCTACCGGCAATGCGAATACGGAAATCCGACTCGCACACGCTGTGATGGAATTGTCCATGATATCGGCAAGAGCGCTGTTAAAGGAATACCCTATATCCCGGAGACTTTCAACTAATATTCCAGGCTCAGGAGCCAGCTCGATCTCATCAGTCATTTGCTGCAGCCCCTTCCTCGCGCCTTAGTTTCTCCAGTATAAGGTGGGATTGCCGCAATCAGTGGATTTCTTTCTATATTGACGCGTCAATCAGGGGTGATGAATCAAGAAATTTCAGTCCACGCTTTTTCTTGTCGATCAAAATAATCGTCAGTCGGAATGCCGAGGCACTGAGCGACGACTTTCGCAATCTGATTTGCCAAAAGTGGTGGCACGGCATTACCGACTTGTTGGTATTGGGATGTGCGGTTCCCCTCAAAGAAGTAATCATCGGGGAAGGTCTGTAAACGTGCGGCTTCGCGAACCGTCAGGCTGCGGCATTGCTTAAAATCCGGGTGAATGAAATAATGGCCATCCTTAGATATATGCGACGTGACGGTCGTGGAAGGATGATCATACAGCTGGACACGGAAACGATCAGAAAACTCCACGGTTTTTAGATTTTTGGACTTTGTCACGTTTTTATGCGCCGGAAGCAGATATGGTGGGAAATCCTCAAGTTTGGCCGGCCGTCCATGTACTTGCGCGAAAGCAGAGCAGAACAAATAGCGGTCAAGGTCCTTTGCCATATGGGAGCGCGCCACATGATTGGTGAGCAAGTTGCTATCGACTGCAGACAACCGGCCACGGTACCAATCGGTGAGATGGTTGGCAGTGGGAGTTTCCTGTACATGGTCTTCAGACGTCAGAGTCGGAAGACCTTTGATGGCGACTTCGGATAATTCGCTAGCCAAATCAGCATCGGGATACTTTCTTGACAGTAGCCGAGCAGCTCTCAGAATATATTTCGGCCAAGAAATGTCTTCTTCCTTGCCGCGCCGAGAGAAGCTGCTCCGAAGCGGTGGTAACCCCGACAGTGCAGCGCGAACGGTTTCTTCTGGATGCTGTTTGAGTTGCGTGGGGTCGATGCTCAAATCATCGCGAATACCAAGAAGAATGACCCGATGCCGGGCTTGAGGTATGCCATAGCGTTCAGCCTTCACCACATAATCCGAAGGCTTCTGCGGTTCGGCGCGCACCAAGGAATGGATAGTATAACCGGCTTTTTTGATGTCAGCGCGAATCATGCCAAGCACACCTTCATTATGAAGCTGCGCCGAAAGGATGCCCTTGACGTTTTCCATCACGAAGATTTCCGGCTGGATTTTGTTCAAGAACTGAAGATAGCACTTGTAGAGAGTCTGCTTTTCATCGGCCTGAAGTAGAGGATCATGAGCACGGCGGGCACGCCCGACAAGCGAATACGCTTGGCAGGGAGGGCCGCCAATAATGACCTTAGGACCCTCATACCCTTTTAACCGATCAAGAGCCTCCTGCGCCAAACTGTCATCACCTTCCTTCAGCTTGGCTTGGACGGCCTCATGATCAGCTTCATCCCATTGATCCGGAAAAGCGTTCTTCAACCTGTCAAGTTGCGCCACTGTGGGATTTGACATGTAATCCAAGTATTGCTGAGGAATCTTTCCCTCAATGTCATAAATCTTCCGGAAGAAGGAACGCAAACGAAGTGTTTTATGTGCCGAGCTTTCCATCTCCACAGACATGATAGTTTGGAAAATTCGCTCTCCGGTGGAATCTGTTAATGAGGAGAAACCTTCACCGAGACCGCCTGGCCCCGCAAACAAGTCGATGATAGGTATTCTCTTACGCATGCTCCGCCTTTCCTAGTATCTCCAGGATAAGCATTAGCTTGGAGATACTAGGAATCAGCCATACCGTAATTATCCTGAAAGGCAGATTCAGTTATTAACCGTCATATTCAATGTGCAGACTGGGATCGCTCTCGCATTCATCGATAATTGTGTTGTAAGCCTTAATTAACCGTGTAAGAGTCTCATGGCGTGCTGCGCTTGTGAAATGACCGTGCTCATGTACATTGCTGGAGAGAAACGACTGTATGTCCCAAACTTCAAGTCGATTTTCAAACCCCAAATCAGACGCTAAGTCCCAAGCATTTTTCACTCGGTCGCGAACTGTCACGATGATTGGATGCAGACCAGACTTGATGTTGCGCTGGCATTTCTCCATGAGCAAGGGTGCAGGTGCCGTAGTGCAATGGATGACGGTGTCACCTATATTGAAATCCCCTCCACGACCCGTGGGATCATCCGCTACAGCTGCTCCATTGATTGCAACATCCGGTGCGATGATGGTTAGTTTCGCTGCTACGAGATGCTGTAAAACAGTACCTACATACATGGTGCCAGGATTTTCTTTCTGGCGGCGGGCTGCCTGTTGCAGAAGATGCTCCACAGCCGCGTCGACAGATAGTGAGTTGTCAGATTCCAGTTTGAAAGGCTTCCCGGCAAAAAATACCCGGATGCGGTTTATCCAATAAAGCTCGATTTCGTTAAACTGCTCTGCGGAAGGCTTTATCTTATTGATAAGTTCAGCGTAATCGCGCATAAGCGACATGCTGCCTCGGCTGGTACGTCCACCTTCTGCCGCGAGTAATCGACTGATGTTATGTTCTTCCAGTATTTTTTGGCAGTTATCTTTGCTGAGCCCTTTGACCTGCCCCTCTTTTTCGGTGCGGTAATCGTCGGGATTTATAGGCAAAGTGTCTGTTGAAAAGAATCGGTTGAGCTGAAGAACGGCAGCCAGTGATCCCTTCGTGTTGATTCGATGCGATTCTCGGAAATTATCTACAACGGTTATATCCATAGTATCTTCCTCAAACAGTTTGGGCAGAAAGCGAGTCTTGTTCAGCGCATACGCCTTTACCAAGCGTATGTTGCAATGCCGGCATAAAGTAGTGCCTGCCCAGCCATTCCACAACAGGGACGGCAACAGCGTCACCAAAACCAAACATCACTTGGTTCGGCCGCAGACCTTCGATGTTGTAATGGGCTGCGCCCATAAGTGCTGCATATTCATGAGGAGTCATCCAACGGACAGACGCCTTGCCCTTACCCAGACGAATGACCGCCTGACGCGATGATCCCCCTCGTGCAGTGCGCAGGCATCCCGATACATCGTCGATTCTGACTTCCCAAACAGCTTTGCCGTTGCGGGTGCGACGGTAGGCTGTCCGATATGTTTCGTTATTGCCAGCACGAAGCCTTTCAACGCGACTAGCTTGAATCGGAGATAGCGAATCAAGGAACCTTTTGGTTCGATTCGTATCCCACCAGCGCTCATCTTCATCGGACATTTCCTCGACATACATACTTAACCCTGATTTAAGAGGAGAAGGCGGTTGCGGAAGCGGGGCCCGATGCGTGCGTAGGGAATCATCTCCAAATACTTGCTGCAGCCATTCAGGACGCAGGGGCGAATCCGCCTGCTCGACAGCAGGTGGATTCATTAGTCCAATCAGGAACAAACGAGGACGGGATTGCGGAATGAAACGGCGGGCATCAATGGACAATACATCCACTGAATATCCAAGTTCATTAAAAGCACGCACTGCTGCAGCAAGGTCTTCACCGGAATGAGAAGTTGCAAGACCATTCACATTTTCCAGCACTGCGATTGGAGGACGATTCCCATCCAACTCCTTCAGCAGACGAATATATTGCCAAAAAGCCCCGGATTGCTTGCCATTCAATCCTGTGCGTGTGCCGGCGAGAGAAAGATCCGTGCATGGTGAAGAGCCCCAAGCTATGGAAGCGTCATGGGGAAGGTCACTACCGTTGAGCTCACTCATATCCCCTTCGATGAGCGTATGGCTTGAGACATCGTCGAATTGGTTGCGGTACATTTCGCATTTGGCGGCATCGATGTCATTTGACCACTCAACTTCGAAGCCCGCCTCTTCGAGACCGAGTCGTGCAAGACCAATGCCTGCAAAGAACTCGAGGGCTTTGGGGCGTGCCGACTGGACGGCCGAATGACTGTCTTCCATAGCTCTACCTTATCTCGCATCTGTCCATTTTCTTAGCCATGCTACACTGCGCGTCGAACGAATGTTTGAATAAGTAATGCGGATGGAAAATTCGAGAAAAGGCCAAGGATAACGTTCGAGAAGCAGCAAAATTTAAATCAATGCTTCTTCAGGATAATGAGGTCTCTCTATTTGGGGGTGTTCGTAAACTCCAGTATTTCGATTTATCCATTGAGTTGCTTCTACGATGTTGATTCGGAATTTGATGGGTTCATTCGAAGTATCTATGTTATGCCAATTTGTATATGCAGTTTTGTGAATGATGATTCGACGTAACGTGTGTAAATAAAGATGTCTGTTGTGGCTGACGCAAAAGCAGGAAACCACAACAGACATTATGGAAGGAACTGTTAGGCAGCTACCACTTCTTCTTTGGCCTTATAAGATTCTTTCCGGGGCTTCGGCAGAAGCAGCTGCAATAGTATCGCCACAGTGCCGCCCACGGCGATGCCCGAGGACAGGAAGTACTGGACGAACTGCGGAGCGGCCTGTACGACCTCGTCCGGCAGGATCATGGTGCTGACGCCGCACATCACGGAGACCCCTAGGATCATGGTCGCGCGGTCGTCCATGACGGTGTCCTTGATCATCTTCACTCCGTTGGAGATCAGCGTCATACAGACCATGGCGAACACACCGTTGATAACCGGAGTGGGCAGAGACGTGATTACTGCCATGAGCTTCGGGCAGAAGCCGAGCACCGTCAGGATTGCGCCGCCGGCGATGACGACGCGTCGGGAGGCCACCTTGGTAATAGCGATGAGGCCGGCATTCGAAGAGTAGCCGGTCATCGGGGTTCCGCCGAAGAAAGCGCCGGCAAGGCATCCGAGGCCTTCACCGATGGTGCCGCGGTCCACGCGCTCGTCTTCCATGGGCTCTCCGGTGATTGCTTGGACGGTGAACCAGGTTCCGGTCGTGTCAAGCAGGACGAACAGGTAGACGACGGCCATCAGCAGGCATGCCTCGAGATTGAATTGAGGCACTCCGAAATGGAACGGCTGCGGGAGAGAGAACCATGCCGCCGAGCCGACTGCGCTAAAATCGGTTCCACCCAAGGCCAATGCGGTCAGGGTTCCGACGACCAGCGCGATGATCACGGAGAACATGTGCAGGAGACGGTTGTCTGGAAGCTTGTATTGCAGGACCATGCACAGCAGAAGCACGCCGAACGTCACGCAGCCGCTGATGGCATTGACGGTCAGGTTTCCTGTTGTGCTGAACACGCCTTGCACGGCAGTCGGAACTAGGGTCAGTCCGACGATGAGGATGATGATGCCTCCGATGAATGGCGGAATCGCCTTGCGGATGAACTTGGAGAACGCCTTGGTGGCACCGAGCAGGATGATCAGCAGCGCGCCTGGAATGAGGCTTCCTATCATCGTCGGGATGCCCATCGTCGCGCCAATCATGCACAGCGCGCCCAACGGGACGTATGAAGGCCCCTGAACGATCGGGTATTTCATGAACAGGCCGCTTTGCAGCAGTGTGGCGATTCCGCAGGCGAAGAAGCTCATCTGCAGGAAGAAGGAGAGGTCTCCTCCCTGCAGGCCGATTGCGCTGCCGAGGATGAGCGGCATGATGTACAGGTCCATGGACAGCACATGCTGCAATCCTAGGATGATGGAGCGGCCAACCGGGATTTTATCGTTCACTCCCGCGACAAGTTGCGGGGTCTCTTCCTTGGACATGGTTTCCTCCTAAATTCTTCAAAAGCTTGTTCCTACACGTATGGTTCATGCGTTGATTTGTTTACGGAGCTTGTTGAGTTCGGCGTTAATCTTGTCGGACAGGTCGCGTTCGTCGATTCCGCAGGCGAACTGTCCGTCTTGGTAGACGATTTTGCCGTTGACGATGGTTGCGGCGATGTTTTCTTGGGACGACGAGTAGACCGCGGTCGCGTACGGATCGTGCATCGGAATCGACTTGAGCTTGCGCGGCTCGAACAGGAACATGTCGGCACGTTTGCCAGTTTCGATGCTTCCGAGCCTGTCCTCCATGCCGACAGCCCTCGCGCCGCCGTTGGTAGCCATGGAGATGGTCTGAGGTGCGGTGATACGGGCCGCATCACGGGTGAATCCCTTTTGGATGAGAGCCGCGAACTTGAGACTTTCGATGTAATCGGTGGTGTTGTTGCTTGCCGCGCCATCCGTACCTACGGAGACGTTGACTCCAGCGTCCAGGCATTCGCGGATCGGGGCGGCTCCCGAACCGAGATACATGTTGGACACCGGGTTGTAGCTCACAGAGACGCCGTTATCCGCGAAGCGTCTGATTTCGTCCGGAGTGAGGTTCACACAGTGCACGCCGAGCATTTTGTCAGTCAGGAACCCCATCTCGTCGAGCATCGGAACGATGTCCTGTCCGTAGTTCTTCTGACACATGTCGTCGTCGACTTCGGTCTCATCGATGTGCATCGCGTAGCGCACATTCTCCGACAGGCAGTAGTCGAGCATGGTCTTATATCCCTCTTTTGAGGTGGACCAGGTGACATCCGGACCAGTCCAGATATTCAACATGTCGCCACGGTTCGAGTATACCTTGCGCAGGCGCGAAACCTCTTCTATGGCCTTGTCCGCCGGCTGGATCATGCATGAGGGCATGCCGTAGTCCTCGCCGCGATCTTGGAAAGTACGAATGAATACGCTGCGGATGCCGGTGTCTTCCATGCCTGCAATGCAACCGTCGGCAAGCTCGGGGTCCTGGTCGGTGTAGAAGAACTCGCACAGGGTGGTGCATCCGCTGCGGAGAGCTTCCATGCACGTGAGCTGCGCAGCGAGGCAATGCTGGTATGGTGTCATCAGGGCACCGTAGGGAAGAGCGGAACGGTTAAGCCATTCGATGAGTCTGTGATCGGCACCCAGACCCTTGAGGAATGATTGGAAGATGTGGGTGTGCGTGTCGATGAAACCCGGGAAGAGTACCTGTCCGGATGCGTCGACGATTTTGTCCGCGGTGATTCCTCCCGGGACTTGTCCCTCGGCGATTGTGGCGATGTCTGACCCTTTAACGGCGACATAGCCATTCTGGATGACTCGCATATCCGCGTCCATGGTGCAGATGGTCGCGTTCTTGATGATCAGGTTGAAATGTTCCATGTCTTCCTCCTTTTCCGTTGGCACCGCTCCAGACCGGGAAAACCAGGACCGGATGCGTGCTGCATTGCGAACATCCCGTCGACGAATCTTGCGTTTCGTCGACGTCCTGCGTTTTGGTATCAAGGAAAACGAAGAAAACTTGTAGTTTGTAAGATAAATGCCGCTAATTAACGGTTTGCTCCGAATATATTACGAAAGCATGTTCTTATTTACTTGTGAGAAATAATACGTCGCTGGCCATGTCGATGTGACCGTTGAAAAAGCCGGACCGTACATAGCCGGGGATGGTATTCGAACAAATCCTTTAACCGGCCAAGGCTGCGGCAGATGTGAGCGATCATCCATGCCCGTGCTCGCTCATGATTTCGTGGATGATGCGCGCGGTGCGGTGGACGCCATCTAGGTTGACCGTGGCACTCAGTACTTGTCTGCGAACAGTTGCATGACGCCGTCCTGTTTGACAGACATATCCGCTGGTGCATCTGTAATCGCATCAAGCAGTTGCTCGGTCGATGATTTGGTGAGATGTCATTAAGGCCTAGGGAGTGATCACAGAATCATCTTCAGAAAAGCGGTAGCAATTCATTATCTACTTATAGAGCCTGATAAGGAAAAACTATATATAGTTTTTCCTTATCAAGAAGGCAGGTTGATAACGCCCGTCTTCTTGCGCAGATTCGGTTGTGAGTTCCGATGAAAAGGACATGGCCCGGCTTTGGTACGATTTTCAGTCGCTTACACATGAAAACCGCGATTGGAAAGAAGGCCGGAAGCCATGTCCGATAAAATCATACAGTTCGACGACGCCATGTTCGAGTCCAAGCTCGATGCTTTGGTTCGAGTCAAGGTCGAGCAGACCATCAACGCCATGCTCGACGCCGAGGCCGACGAGATCGCCAACGCCGCCAGATACGAGCGCAAGACCGACCGGAGGGCGTTCCGCGCCGGCCACTACGAGCGCACGCTGACCGCCAAGGCCGGCAAGTTGAGTCTCAAGGTGCCCAAATTGAAGGGCGCCCTGTTCGAGTCGGCGGTGATCGAACGTTACCGGAGGCGCGAATCCAGCGTCGAGGAGGCGCTGATGGAGATGTACCTCGCGGGCGTGAGCACACGCAGGGTGGACGACATCAGCCAGCTGCTGTGGGGCGAGCGGATGCCATCCCAGACATTGAGCGACAAACTCAAGAAGATCCACAAGGAGATCGACGAGTGGCGGAAACGCCCGTTGGAATCCGAGTACCCGTACGTGTTCGTGGACGGCGTGTGGCACAAGCGATCCTGGGGCGGGCACGTGGAGAACGTGAGCGTCCTCGTCGCCATCGGCGTCAGCACGGAGGGCCGGCGCGAGGTCATCGCGGTCGACGAGGGCATGCGCGAGGACGCGGCCAGCTGGGAGCAGTTCTTCCGAAGCATGATCGAACGCGGGTTGAGGGGCGTCGGACTGGTGGTCGGCGACCGGTGCGCCGGACTCGTCTCCACGGTCAACTCGATGCTGCCGAACGCGAAATACCAGCGGTGCATGGTGCACTTCATGCGCAACGTGCTCTCCAAGACGCCGCCCAGTCACAGGGAATGGGCGTCCGCCGCCCTGAAGGCCATCTTCGCGCAGAAAAACCGCGAATCCGCCATGGCCAAGGCAGGGACGGTCGCGGGCGAAATGGAGGAACGCAAGCTCAAGGCGGCCGCGAACTGCCTCCGCGAGGGCGTCGGCGAGACCACCACCTATCTCCTGCCGGAGTTCCCCGCGAACCATAGGACCAAGCTGCGCACGAACAACATGATCGAGCGATTGAACAAGGAGATCCGCCGGCGCACCCGGGTCGTGGGCAGCTTCCCCGACTCCAACAGCGCGCTCATGCTCGTATGCGCCAGAATCCGCTACGTCACCTCACGCTCGTGGTCGGACCGGCGATACATGGACATGTCCCGGCTCGATGACAACCTAGGCGCAGCGGCATGAAAGTCACGCCAACAGCTGGCCAACAGCCAATCTGCGCAAAGAAGCGGGCACTACCATCGCGATGAAGCCAAAGATAAACCATGCCAGCACTATCCTAAAACATGACGGCCTACAAAAGTAAGTGTTGCATATAAAAGCGATGCAACACTTAAAAGCTTCCGACGGGAATTATCAACCGGGGCATAATGACCCGGTTGATATTTCCCTCCGCTATGTAGCACGGACGGAACAGACAAATAAACAGACACAACGGATATCAAAGTTAGACGAAAAGCAGCCAGAAGACATACAGAAAAAGAGAAGAAGCACACGATCAAAAGCAGACCAGAAGAACAAGCATCACAACACAGATAGAAAACAGGCAAAAACCCAATCGAAACATGAAAAACGAAAAACTTTAGCCATGAAAAAGAAGACACGCGCGTCTTGCACCCTGCTACGCGGCTGACGCCTGAAAACGGCGGAATACCGCCGTTTTATGGGGTCTGTTAATTCGCCGCCGGGGTTTCGGCCCGATATCGGCGAATTAACGACCGATGATCGGCAGGTCAGGAACGGCCGATTGACTCTTTCAGCGAGTCGATCATGGCCTTAAGCTGATCAGCCTGGGACTGACCGTTCGCGGAATAGAACATGCCGGCCTTCATCATGGTCATCGCGGACTTGGCCTTGTCGATCGACAATCCGCTGTCAAGGAAGCATTGCCACAGCTCGTCCTTAAGAAAGTCGCGCGCGTTGTCAATCTTCCTTTGCCATTGCTCGGACGAGCAGACACCATAGACGGACAGCAGACTCTTGAGTCGTTCCGGACCGAGGATACGAGCGAGGTCAGCGGGCACAGGATCCTCCGATTTTCGGCGTACCACCAGCCACGTGCCGCGTGAATCGTGGTGCTTCTTGGTCTCGACCAAGCCACGCCGTTCGAGGGTGTGTGCGGCCCTTCGCAGGCTGGACGCCACCGACGCGTCTCGGGATTGGGAATAGATGCGCACCCATTTGCCCGGATGCGCGTCCACCAAGTTCAACACCTGACGGCATCTCTTGCCCAATCCACTGCTCATAACACTCCTTAAGTGTCTCATGATACGTTTTCGATATGTATCATAAAACTCTTGGCAGAAATCGAACCATCTTTTCACCCCCATCGACGGATACGGCAGGTCCATTGCCGCGGTTCACCTGTTCGTTCCCGCAGACGGTATGGGCCCCGTGTATCCGTTGTGTCTGAGCAGGCGTTCCGCGTCGCCGGGCCTGCCTTGCCTATCGATGTCGTCCATGAGTCCGGCCACGTATCCGTCGGATGGCGCGTTGGCGATGAGTTCCGGATCGCGTTCCAGGATGGTCTTGAGTTGGAACATGCATGCGAGACGGCTGGTTTTCCTGACTTGTTTGATTTCCTGTTGCGCGTTCAGGTTACGTTTTCTGATTCTGTCGGCTTTTCCGCGATAGTCGTTGGCCTGTTCCGTAAGCTGTCCCACGGCCAAGTTCGCTGACTTGTTCTTCCTGAATTCAATCGCTTCTTGTTTCCTCCGAGCGTACGTCTGACGGCATGAGCTGCTGCAGAACCGAGCGGTCGGCCCTCGCTTGGGTTTGCGTATCAGCTTGCCGCAGATGGGACACACGCCATCGATCCGGCTGTACTTTTTATCGAGTTCATACCGCCTGCGTTTGATCTCGGAAGCACGCATGCGCAGTCCGATAAGCTGCCGGTTCTCCTTCTTTCCCATATTTCGTCCCTTTACTTGTACGTCCATGGACCACGGTCGTCGGCCCATCGGCCTCCCGCGATGTTGTCCTCACGCCAGATGTGTTTCAACGCGGTCTCGTAGGAAACCGTCTCCTCACGATCCACATTTCCCGTGTACACGTCCTCGAGGGATTCCCCAGGCTCTTTGACATGACCCATGAACGAGCGGGGCGCCCTGCCCTCCGAGCTCACATCCGGGTCATTACGCCACTTGCGCACGCCATGCCAACGAACACTGTCGGCGATAAGATCCATCCCATCCGAACCGATCTCGGCGGACAGCCAACGGAAGTCATCCCCGTAGTCAACAGGGATCATCGGATTGATCCGGAACATCAATATCGCCTGACGGGTGAGCGCATAGACCATCCGGACCACCGCCCTGTCATGTTCGGGCGCGAACTCGTTGTAGTCGGAAATCTCACGGCCCAGGAACTCCAAAGCGTCCTGCCGGCCAAGCCACACATCCAACAGCCGGTCGTCCCGCTCCTTCTCAATACGCCGACACTCGTCAGTCTTTTCCATCCGAATCTTGCGTTTCGAATAAGCCTTGGCACATTTCCTATGCCACCGCCGATACTCGCCCTTCCTTCCCGCCTCCGTGGTCCTCTGGCAGACCTCGCTTTTCTGGTTGACCAACTTCCCGCACACCGGGCAACGGGGATATTCCACTGCTTTTTCCATACCCAACCCACATTCACCACGCTCTTAATTCGCCGATATCGGGCCGAAACCCCGGCAGCGAATTAACAGACCCCATAAAACGGCGGTATTCCGCCGTTTTCAGGCGTCAGCCGCGTAGCAGGGTGCAAGACGCCCGTGGTCTTTTTTTGGGTAGTCATAGTTTTTGTGCTTTTGATTGTGGATATGGATGTTTTTATGTCTGTTGTTGCGTTGCTTGTTCTTCTAGTCTGCTTTTGATTGTGTGATTCTTCTCTTTTTCTGTATGTCTTCTTGTCGCTTTTCGTCTTGCTTTGCTATCCGTTGTGCCTGTTTATCTGTTTCTGTTGTCTGTTCCGCCCGTTCTGCATGGTGATGGGAAATATCAGATGCAACATAATGTTGCATCTGATATTCTGAGCGTCCGTCGATCGCCTCCGAAGCCGAGGACCGTAGGCCACTCCCGGTCTGGAACCAATTGCCGGCGGGATGCGGGTTACATGCTCACGTTGCCGTCACAGTGGAATTATCAACTGCGGAATAATTACGCAGTTGATATCAGCCTTTTTAAGTGTTGTATCACAATTGTATGCAACACTTACTTTCACAGGCCATCAGGCCCCGTCCAATATCAAATTCGCCGAACCAGCTTCGATATCAGTACGGTAGACGAGAAACCCTTTCTGGTATTTGAGCCTTGTGGACCACTCCATGCCGATGGACCACATGGTCCCATACTTGGTTTTTGACCGATATATCGGTTCGGGCAAGTGGTCCAAAGTGAGCCTTTGGCTTCATTCCAACGATTCGTCGCTATGTGGGCCATTTGGTCCATGGCCCAAATGGCCCACATGGTCCTGGCTCATTTCCTCTTTTGGTCCGATATCGGCTCATTGGACCGGCTCCAATGTCGATGCTGGTGGTCCGCTTCGCGGCTTTTTGGTCCATCACGTCATTGTGGTCTTGGGCTGGTGAATGGCCTTCGATTTCGATATCGGCAGAGTTTGTTTGACCTTTTGAGCCGGTGGCCCATCGTGTGGGCCACCCGATTCGTGGTCCATGTAGGCCGATATCGGGTTTCGGCTCACTGGGCTCGACTCATTTTTATGTGTTGTACCGGTTTTTATTGCAACACTTATTTTTCATACCCGGAACGTCACTCTTCTTCGAACCGGACGCGGATCTGCGCGGTGCCATACCGTTCCTCCAGCACATCCAGCCGCCAGGCATCACCGAGCGAGGCCTCGATCTCGCTCAGAAAGAGGTCGGCGGTCATGGGATCGCCGCTGACACGCTGGATAGTGACACGCAGTTCGGATTTTCTGTGCGGCTCCGTCGCGTTAATCGATTCATAGGCCTTCCGCTCTTCACGAGTGGCCCTGCGCCTCTCATCCCTTGCCTTCTCGGCTTTTTCGCGAGCCTCATCTTCATCCCATGCGGCGGCGGCGTCGATGGAAAGCAATATGGACTTGCTGCGGGAGCCGCCATTAGCCCTGGTTCTGCGCAGGACGGCCAGCCCCTTGCGGTCGAGATTCCGGGCGGCCCTGCGACTTGCCTCAGCCTCCGCCGGATCGGCGCCGGCCGTCACGACCGTGACGCTTCCCCATGGATTGGCCTCGACCTCATGCAGCAGCCACCTTTCGACTCTGCCCAATCCCCTGCTCATCGCGATCTCCATCTCATTGTTTAAGTGTTGTATGTAATTATCATACAACACTTAAACACCTGTGGCCAATCGTCATCTGCATACCCGTGGATGTCTGGCAACCGGGCTCTTCGAGAACCGGACCTTCCATTGGATATATCAGTTGTCCCATTATGGGACATCAGATATTCTGAGTGTCCGTCAATCGTCTCCGAGGCTAAGAACCACAGGCTGTTCTCTGGTCCGGAACCCATTTCCAACGGGATGCGAACCGCCTTTGCAGTTGTCGTCACAGCGAAATTATTGACTGCGCCGTAATGGCGCAGTCGATATCAATCTTTTTTGGTGTTGTATCGCACTCATATACAACACTTACTTTTATAGACATATTGCGCAGCTGAAACAATCGGCACCAAGTCAAAATATCAGGTGCGTAATAATTCCGCACCTGATATTCAGGTTTATAAGCGTCAATCAACCCTTCCACACAGCATCCGCCCTCGCAGACGGTTTCACAATCACGATGACTGACAGACCAAAATATCAACTGGCACATTATGTGCCAGTTGATATTTACCGGCGGAAGAAATTATCAAGTGCCGCATAATGCGGCACTTGATAATTCAGCGCGGCACGGTCGCAACCCATTCCTTGGCGAGCGATTCCGGGGTGGATCCCCTGCCAAGACGTTCCGCATCCTCGCCCGAGTATTCGGACGGATCCTTAAGGTAGACGATGGAACGGCTGCCGCGTTCAGCTGCCCTGGCCTGTCCCAAGCCGGCCAGCGAGAAGGCCTTTCTGAGCTTTGCGGGAGTCCACCTGCGGTCTTTGCTCTCCGCTTGGTGGAACAGCTCTCTCGTCAGCATATGGTTACCATTCAAATGGACGGCATCTCGCATCCATTCGGCCATGGCCTCTCTGACAACCGGGTCCGTCCGATCCTCTTTCATGACGTTTTTGAGATCCAGATAGTCTTGGGCGGTATCGTCGGTCGGCGCGGTTTCGACCACGACACGTACCGGGAACGTCTCTCCGTCGTCGCCGACGCACTCACGTATCCCGAAGCGGATTTTGGTGTTGACGGTATCGGAATACGACGCATCCACCTGCTGGCACACGGCCACATCGGATGCGTTCGGACATGTTTCAAGGTAGAGGTAGGAACGTGCCTTGGCCACCCACTGGTCGGATCCGGAAATGGCGTATGACACGTCCTCCGGATCCTTTTTCGCGTGGAGGATGCCCAGCACGCAGCAGTTGTTTCTTTTCGCCATGGCGTCGAGCGCGATCAGACAGTCGGCGGACTGCTGGTCGTTCATGCGGCCGGCGGCGAGGCCATGCAATGGGTCTATGTACACGAGATCCGCGTGCATCCTTTCGGCCGATTCCACGATTCCCCGCAAGTCCCCGGCGTTGAAGCCACAGTACTCGATTCCGCCGGCACGACGTTTGTACAGCATGATGTTGCCCAGATCGGCACCCATGCATTGCAGTTTTGCCTTTACGAGACCGGCATCGTCCTCTCGCTGCACGATGAGGACCTTCTTGCCCATGGCCGAGAATCTCGCGCACTCGTACAGGGCGAGCGTGCTTTTGCCACAGCGTTTGCGTCCGCCCAATATAGTGATCGCTCCAGATGGAAACCACACGTTTTCTCCCAGGAATTCGACGTTCCGTACCAGTTCATCGAGCATTGGCGTCAGAACATAGTCGGTCTGCTTTGTTTTTCCGTTTTTTTGCGTTATACTGTTCATTGGTTTTGTTGGCGTCTGTCGTTGTTCAGCGACAGACGCTTTTCCTTTCCTACGATGCCTCTCAGCATCCTTCGACGTAATCTTCCAGTGATTTGTAGCTGATCAGGAAAATACGTCCTGATTTGCGGGCTCTGATTTTGCCCTGTCTGATGAGCGTGTAGATGCTTTTGGTGTCCTTGAATCCCAGCAGCTGTGCCGCTACAGAGACGGTGACCGCCAACGGCCGATGAATCGAGTCCATCGTGTGTACGTTTGCCATTGTTTCGTTCCTTTCTGACCCTTCCGGTCTGATTCGTTTACGTTCGGACGGTTGCCCGGGCTTATAGCTACCACGTCGGTTCCTTGTTACGACGTCCGATATCGGCTCATGCCATGTACGGTCATTGGGGTTCCATCAGCATCCGTGACAGGGTTTCTTCCTTCGTCTCGGGCGATAGCCGGCGCATCACCTCCTCTCGTTCGTTGGCGTCCATGACCTTGAGAAGCGTTATGCGTGCCGCCACGTCGGTTCTCTCCAGAAGACGGGCAATCTCGACGGATGTGTCTCCGGCGTTCCGCGGCACGGGTACGTCATTCCCGGAAACGGAGGGGATCGCGTCTTTGGCGTCGTTCTCCATGCCCGAAATGATTCTTCGCCGTTCCGTCTCCACCGCATGCTGGTAGTGCCGGTCGGTGTCCAGCCGTTCGTGCCCCGCGAATTCCATCACGGTTTTGTCCGAATTCGTGTACGCCTTCATATGGCTGATGGCACGGTGGCGCAGGTTGTAGAGGGAAACCTTCTTCTCTTCAAGCCTCGGAACGCTTTTGCGCGCCCTGTACCAGGCGTTGCGTACTGTCTGGGCGTTGACCACCTCGCACGTCCTTGGTCCCGTGAACAGGAAAGCGGTTGGATTGTCCGGCACGAATGTTCGAAGGTGCAGGTCCAGCGCCTTGCAGATGAACCCCGGTATCGGTGGATGTCTGACGCTTCCGGTGCTCTTGGTTTCGTTGACCAGCACCTTCTTATGGCGTTTGCCTGTTTCCGGATCCTTCGGACTGTATTCCTTCGCCGCCCTCACGATGTCAAGCACGCCCTCCGAAAGGTCGTCCTTGAGCCTCACGTCCCTTCGCTGCAGCCCGTACACCTCTCCCGGCCGGAGCCCCATGACCCCGGACAGGTAGACCACCACCGCGAACCGCTGCGGCATGGCATGATACAGCGCATTCAGCTCTTCCATACTGATATCCACGTACTGAAAACGAGCCGTCGGTTTGTACATGCGGATGTGCACCGGATTGGATTTGAGCAGAGTGGTTCCGTCCTGGTCCAATTCCCGCTCGCACGCATCCCTGAAGATCTCACGCAGCAGCACATATGCCTTGTGCTTGACGGAGGCACCCTCGCCGGCCTTGCCCACCCTCATGGAGTCGGCCCACTTCTCGATGTCCCGCGGACCGATGCTTCCCATCGGCTTGTCGCCTAGGACGGGCAGCAGATAATCGTCCAGGTATTGCAGGTACTTCTCGCGCGTGGTCAGCGCTATCCGTTGTCCGTTCGGTTTTCTGCGGTTCTGCACGAAGTCGAGCGCATACTCGCGGAACGTTATGGTCGAACTTAGTTCCTTGGTCTTCTCGATTCGGGGCGGCTCCCAGCTTCCCAGCTTGATGAGCCGTTCCTGTTCCGCCAGCCATGCTTCGGCCATCGCAGTGTATTCCGCATCGAAATTCTTCGTATAGTGCCTCGGCAGGTCGGGCCACTTGGAATAGGCCCATACCGGTGGCTGATAGCGGGCCTGCACGTACTTATGCCCGTCGCGGGCGGAACGCACCAGGACCGAACCGAACTTTCGTCTCCCGCTCATAGGACCTCCGTTCCGATTTGCGGAGCCGTGGCGACCGACATGGACGTGTACATTTTTTCACTCTCATTCAAGCTTGAAAAATGTGCAGAATCCCAATGATTCCAACGGTTTAGAAGGATTTTGGAAGGCACTTGTCCTTCTAGAGAGAGGGACAAGTGTAAAAGTGTAAGCAAAAACGTTGAAATTTCAACGTCTATTACTCTTTTCAGCACATAAAAAGAGTAAACAGAGTAAAAGGAGTAAAGAGTTAGACATGAAGCATCACGTTCCCCGACAAAGACGCGGATGTGGGAGGCGTCAGACGCATACGCCTCCGGGTTGGGATGAGAGAACATGCCGGAGTTCCTTTCGACGATAGAGTGACACACCGATTTGGTCCGTCATGTGTGTCACCTAATGTGTCATCGATATCGGCGTTTCCAACGTCATTCGAAGGCATCACACGGCAAAATGGCATATGGGCCAAACTGGTTGGAATCGCTGAAAGGAAGCCATTTTCGGGCATGAAAAAAGGGTTTTCGAATTTCTTCGAAAACCCTGCTGGCGGAGAATACGAGATTCGAACTCGTGAGGCTGTTACACCAACACGCTTTCCAAGCGTGCGCCATAGACCACTAGGCGAATTCTCCAATTATGCAACGCCTCACAGTGTCTATCCGTGAAACGCAACTTGATTAGGATACAACAGTTTCTCCTAAACCACAAATCGGCGTGTCGCAACATCTCAGATCATCCACTCACTGAAGGAATCCGATGCATGCGAACTTCCCCGCGTACCAAATCCTCCACCCTCTGGGACAATTCACCTACCAACACATCTCTCAGCGTCCCAAATCATCCACTCACTGGAATAACCAGTACGTCCACAGGCCTTCCACAGTCCGAAAACCTCCACCCACCGGAGGAATCCTCCCGCGGACCGGCTTGCCGACGTCCATAATCCCCCACCGGCCGGAGGAAAACACCCTATGCGAATAAAAAAAAAAGACCTTCCGGGAATCCCATAAGGGACTCGACCAGAAGGTCCGACGTTGAATGCGGCGGCGTGCTACTCTCCCACACCCTCTCGAGTGCAGTACCATCGCCGCGACCAGGCCTTAGCTTCCGGGTTCGGAAAGGGACCGGGCGTCTCACCTGGGCCATGACCACCGCAAAACCAATATAACGGCCAACCCCCAACCGGGATCGGCCGGCAACGGAACCAGCCACACGACCGATTCCGATCGTGGCGGTCCGGGAACCGGACAACGGACGCGAACAACCAAACGCTTCACCGGTATCGTTTCCGTGACCACAAGAAAACAATGCTCCTTGCCATCCAACGAAAGAAACCACCACAGGACGAGACCCGACCCAACAAGCGGGTCGGAAAGTGTGCCGCGTTCGCCCGTTAGTACCGGTCGGCTCCACCCCTCGCGGGACTTCCACCTCCGGCCTATCGAACACGTGTTCAACATGCGGGCTTCGGACGCTCCGGGGAGCGTCAAGGAATCCTAATCTTGGAGCAGGCTTCCCGCTTAGATGCTTTCAGCGGTTATCCCTCCCGAACGTAGCCAACCGGCCATGCCGCTGGCGCGACAACCGGCATACCAGAGGTCCGTCCACCCAGGTCCTCTCGTACTATGGGCAGGCCTCCTCAGGATTCCAACGAGCGCAGAGGATAGAGACCAAACTGTCTCACGACGTTCTGAACCCAGCTCGCGTGCCGCTTTAATCGGCGAACAGCCGAACCCTTGGGACCTGCTCCAGCCCCAGGATGCGACGAGCCGACATCGAGGTGCCAAACCATCCCGTCGATATGGACTCTTGGGAATGATCAGCCTGTTATCCCCGGGGTACCTTTTATCCGTTGAGCGATGCCGCGCCCGTGCGCCGGCACCGGATCACTATCTCCGACTTTCGTCCCTGCCCGAACCGTCGTTCTCGCAGTCAAGCCCGCTTGTGCGATTACACTCGAAACCCGATTGCCAACCGGGCTGAGCGGACCTTTGAGCGCCTCCGTTACTCTTTGGGAGGCAACCGCCCCAGTTAAACTACCCGCCAGGCA
>OGEN01000794.1_pt1 | contig 28016 bp, 26 predicted proteins | sample 1570671 | NCBI WGS metagenome assembly OGEN01 (sample SAMEA2582128, study PRJEB24529) | metagenome | biome: Human gut stool | place: China | collected 2011 | reverse complement strand
ATTAGTTAGGTAAGTTTGTAGAATCCTGCATGCTTCGTCCTCCCATGTTTCTTTCGGCTTCAGCCATTTGGGCTGCCGCTGAACTTTTAGGGACGTCATTCTTTTCCTTTCTTCCGGTTTCCGGTTCGGTAGGTACAAAAGTAAATTCATCGTAACCGGTCAGACAGATGCGGCTTCCACCGATGACATGCTGAAGGGATACCAGTCCAAGATAGTTCATTCTCTTTAATAAGCGGCTCAGTGTACTGGCACTTATATCCATCCATTTAGCCAGGGTGGCTTGTTTTCCGATGAATTCTCCTCTACGGCAGATATAAGTCCTTTTATTTACAGTACAAAACCCGTCAGTGTGATAACAAAGACCGAATAGCAAGAGGTGCAAATGAGCCACCTGGCGGTCGATAATGTTGTTACTTTGCATCCGTTTAAACATCGAACGGGGTGTCTTGATAAAAGTTTGTCCGAGAAGGTCCCTAACAGAAGAATCTTTCGTAAGTAATTCATTTTCAATCTTTTTCTTTTTCATAACAATACAATTTAAAAGTAAAAAATTACTGAAATCGAAAATGAAATTAGTTTGTTGTTCTTAGTTTTCTGAAAATGAGCGATATAGGCTATGCGGTGAAATCGTTTTGTCCTAAGGTCTGCAAGGCTATATAAATATAGAAAGAACTTTTTATAAAGATATATAAGCCTCCGGCATTTTTTCAGATTACAGCAAAACAAAGAACTTACTTCATTTAATCTCTCTGCAAAGGTAGATATGAACATCTCCGGATTATAGTACCAATTTTACCCGTTCTGTATTTCTTAGAATGCTGTTTCACAGCGGGTTAATAAATATTATTTTTTGTCTGTTGATTTGACTTTGTTTTTTAATGTTTTTATAAACTCTTGTATTTCAGTGTAATAGTCCGAGTATTTGTCGAATAGTTTCATGTTTTTGCAAACGGTACTCGCTGCATACTTAAATATGAAAAACGGATTTATAAATTCAGCGATCTTCTTGTATGAATAATCACCGAACAGACCGTTCTGCTTCAGCCCGGCAAAAAGTGAGATCATAAAAGCCACATACTCTTCAGGAACATGTTCGTTGTTCTTTTTTTTTATTCGTATTAATCGGTTTACGCATAATCTTTTAGTATCATGCTGTAAAACAACATTCTATGCTAACTAAACCGATCTCCTCTTCCTTGAAGCATATATCTTTCACCTTCAAAAGTCCCTTATTTCATCTTCAAAACATATATCTTTCGCATCCAAAATAAGGGACTTTTAAATTTTCAATTCTCAATTTTCAATTCAATCACGGTTCCCCTAAAAAACCAACGATCACCCCGACCTGTTTCGGTGTCAGTTTTCGTTGCCGTTCGCAGAACCCGGCTGCTCTTAATGTTTTAACCAGTTTTTCGTTTCTTACTACCCAACGATGTAACAAGCGTGATGCCGAGTTCGGGTGCAGATTCGGATTATAACAAAGTGCCAGTTCCGTCCATCCGTAACTGCGGATTTTAAATTTTTCTTCTTCCATTTCCATATGTATTAATTACCTCTAAGATAAGAAATAAATACCATTTAAAGAAATGAAAATCAATGTTTATGCGTGCTATTTGTATGTTTATTCTCCCTTATTAAACTTTCTATAACCGCTAACGTCATTTCATGTCACAACCGTTTTTCTGGGTTCATATCTTTGTCATGTTATCGATAACCAACCAGTAATTTTCAATTATCAACTTTCAATTAATAAATTATGGCTTTAAGTTTCCACTTAGTAAAACGCCCCGACATGCGCAAAGACGCTGCCGCCGGTTCCTAATTATTTTATGCACAGGTCCGTTCATTGAAGAAACTCGATTTCAATAAGCTCTGTGATCTGATTGCCGTTCGAAGCACCGCTTTTATTGGTGATGTGATGCTCGTCATCGAAGGTCTTCTTTCCGTCATGGAAGAACGCCTGGAAGAAGGCGATGTGATCCAGATGAGCCGCTTGGGTAACTTCCGTATGGTTGCAGGCAGCAAAGGAACTGAAAACGAAAAGGACTTCAATGTCTCCCTCTTCAACAAGGCTCGTATCGTCTTCTCACCGGGCACCATGCTCAACGAGATCCGCAAAAATGCCAAATATGAAAAGATGGATACCGAAACCGTCACTCCGCCTACAGGAGGTGGTTCGGACCGTCCGGAAATCGAATAGTAACGTATCAATCATCCGTCATGTTAAAACAGGAATTTATCAAACTATACCACTCTCCCGCCCAAAAGGCGGGGGAATGTTTCGGAATCAATCCGGTTGTTATCCTTGCCCAATCGGCCATCGAAACCGGCTGGGGAGAAAGTACACTGCAAAGGAACATAACAATTTCTTCGGTATCACCGCCTACGGACGTCCCAACGCCTTCTGGAAAGGAACCCATAGATATTGCCGGTTACAGTCTGATGGCTGCGAGACTGATCGGTGGTCTGTACAAATTATTTACCGCATGAGTTACAAAGAAAACTACCGACGCATGATTCGCTGCAACAAAGCGACCGGATATGCCATCTATGATTGTCTGTTGAAGGCTTACCGAAAACATGCTGAAAGCATGGACGTCTCCGGAATTACCGACCGGGATATCTCACGGATCAGTAAAATCAAAATCCTCGTTCCTAATCTTATCTTTTTCGATCAAAATTAAAATATCCCAATCTGAATCTTCGCGGGCATCATTCCTCGCCCTAGAACCAAACAGCATAGCCTTCGCATTCGGTGCTACCGTTTGTAAAGTCTTTTTTATTTCAGATAATATGTATTCTCGCGTTTGCTTCATATCACAAATGATAGTAACTATGTATTTATGAAACAAATTGTCATTGCAAAATGAACAATTCTTTCACAAGCCTTACCATCTCCATAAGGGTTCACAGCTTTACTCATTTTATCATAATATCCTTTATCATCCAGCAAAGCGGAAACTTCATGTACAATCTTATCATAATCTGTCCCCACCAATTTAACCGTTCCTGCTTCCAGAGCCTCAGGACGTTCGGTTGTATCACGCATAACCAATACCGGTTTACCTAATCCCGGAGCCTCTTCTTGTATTCCACCGCTATCGGTAAGCACAATGGTCGATTTTTCCATCAGGTAAACAAACGGCAAGTATTCCAACGGTTCAATGAAAAACATATTCTGCAAATCCGAATTTCCGAAAACCTCATGAATCGGTTTACGCACGTTCGGATTCAGATGCATCGGATAAACAAAATCCGTTTCCGGATACTTCTCTGCCAATGCCTTGATAGCTTTACACATTTGAATGAACCCCTCTCCAAAATTCTCGCGGCGGTGTCCGGTAATAAGAACAAGGCGACGATCCCTGATTTCATATCCGGCAGTTTTTAATTCTTCCGTCAATGCCTTTTGTAACTCTTCATTTCCTTTAATTTTATCGACTACCAGATATAAAGCATCGATCACAGTGTTTCCTGTGACAAGAATAGACTTCTGCTTCACACCTTCATCCAATAAATTTTGACAGCTTAATTGAGTCGGAGAAAAATGATACGTAGCAATCCTCCCCGTTATCAAACGGTTCATCTCTTCCGGCCAGGGACTATACATGTTATGTGTCCTAAGCCCCGCTTCAACATGCCCCACCGGTATCTGCTGATAGAAAGCAGCCAAAGCAGAAGCCGTCGAAGTAGTCGTATCACCATGTACCAGGACGAGATCCGGTTGTACTTCTTTGAGTACATCCCGCATGCCGGTAAGGACACGGGCAGTCACATCATATAAATCCTGTCCTTGCTTCATGATATTCAAATCATAATCTGGATGGATTTCAAAAAGATGAAGCACCTGATCCAGCATTTCGCGATGTTGACCAGTCACACAAACCACTGTTTTAAACTGTTCTGGATACTTCTCAAACTCCTTCACCAAGGGAGCCATTTTAATTGCTTCGGGACGGGTCCCGAAGACGAGCATTATTGTTTTCATTGAAAATTATTTTTCACCATTTATTTTTGTAATTATTTGAAGCATTTTGTTTGCCAACAAATTACGATCAAAGTCCAAGGATAATTTCCTACACCCCTCTTTACATTCGTTGTATAAGTTTTTATCCGTCAACAATAAGTCCAACTTTTCACAAAAATCAATTTCAGACTCTGGCTCGAAACATAAACCGGCATGATAAGACTCAATAATCTCGCGAGCCTCACCATTCACTCCCATTAAAATAGGGATTTCCATACCTGCATTTTCAAATATCTTGGAAGGAATAACAGTCGTAAACAGTTCCGATTTCCGCAAATTTATCAAAGCAATATCCAAAATAGAAATATACCTTTTTACTTCTAACTTAAACACAGAATCAAGCATTGTCACATTTTTGAGGTTCATTTTTTCCTTCAAATCCAATAGGTTGCGCTTTTCAGCTCCATCTCCAAGAAAAATAAAATGATAATTATTCTTTCCTTCCATCTTTTTAGCACATTGCAGAATGAAATCCAATTTATGTGCCATCCCATGTGTACCGATGTAGCCGATAATCTTTTTATTTTGTAAACCTAATTCATTCAACAACTGCAGATCTTTAACCTCAGGAACAAAAAGAGATCGGTTCACTCCGTTTTTTACAACTTCTATTTTTGACGAATCAATACCTCTTTCTACCAGCTTTCGTTTAAAAGAATCTGTCACTACTATGATTTTTTGAGCGGAATGATAACAACGTTTTTCCTGCCATTCAAAATATCGAATCAAGATATTGTCATTCATTGCTCCCACTGTCTTAATAGATTCAGGCCATAGATCACGGACTTCCATTATCCAGGGCTTTCCTTTCCAGAAAGACAATGTTCGTCCCGCCAAAGCTGTGAAAAACTGAGGGGAAGTAGCAATAATCAAATCCGTTTTTTGAAATAATCCGGTAATGAAAGCAGAAACAGAGAAACTTATATAATCTAATGTCCGTTTTACAAATCCCTTATTAGCTGTTATATAAGTCCAAACACGAATAATATGTATGCCGTCTATTATCTCACTTTGACAAAACTTATTTTTATATCCTCTATAAACTTTTCCCTGAGGGAAATTAGGGAAACAGGTTATTACTGTAACATCTATTCCATCCAGAACCCACTGTCTACAATGTTCAAACGTTCGAGTTGCCGGAGCATTTACTTCTGGAGGAAAATTATCCGTTAAAAAAAGAATTTTCATTACAATGTACTATAAATATATAAAATACTCCATATGAGAAGTAAATAAACAGCAGATCTTATGTGTACTCAGACGGACATTGTAAGAATTGGATACCTCACACTCTTCTAACCGAATACAGTCAACTCCATTCATTAATATTCTCCCCTGATTTGTATAAACCAAATTATTCTCTACCGACAGAATTTGTACAGAAGGACTAAAAATTATGATATTTATTCCTTGAATAGATGTACTGGCTAATAAGCTATCACTGATTATTATGCAATCTCCTGTTTTACGGAATATTCTCTCATGTTTAACACCTAAATCCTCATATCCATTATGAATAGCCCTCACTTTATCTTCCTCTTCAACTAAAAGAATTATAGTAGCACGCTTTGCAACTCGAAATCCTCCCCAAACTTGACTAGAACTCATATCCTCTAATGTCACTGTATTATGAGCTCTTGTTTCCCGTTCATATTGCCGCCGTTTATTTTTATTATACGTTGAGATTCCCGTATCAACAATAAAAGGCTTACCATCTATCCGAAGTTCATAATTAAATGTATCAGCATGAGCATGACCTGGAATATAATCCGGTCCAATCATACCAACATCCATAGTCAATTCTATTCGGGAAGATGAAAATTTACGATAACCAGATTCTTTTAGAGGGATCTTTACCCAAACTAAACCTAATCGCTGCGCATAAGCGAATATTTCATTTGATGTAGGAGCTATTCCATTTGCCGCATCGTTAAACAACGGTATTGAACCATCCCTAAATATGATTGCCTCCAGCCATCCTAACATTAAAACAGCCTTCTCCTCCAACCAATTTGTAAGTAATATTTGCTTATCAAACCGATGATTATTTTTACTAATATTGATACAATCTAATAAACGATCCAAAAGAATCTCGTGATACATTGGGCTTAATTCATAATGAGCTCCATCAGGCAAAATTTGCTCCTCCAGTTCTTTGAATAACAATTGCTCCGCTTGTCTATAAATTAATTTATCTTCAAAATACAAGGCAGCCCATAACAAAGAAAAAGAATCCTCTAACAAATGATTTCCCAATAAATGGTATTCCAAATTATCCTGCAGAATTTTATATTGGGCATATAGCGAGGCATCCCATATTTTTTTCTCTTCCAATGAAATATTCGAATAATTCAGAGAGATAAATTTAATCCAATTAATGCCTCGCAAAGCAATTGGATAAGGTTCCAAACCATTTCTGTTTAATTTTATCTCATTTATAAATCTATTGATCCAGTAACGTCCAATTTCCAAAGAAGAGTTATCCTGATGAAGAAAGTCCATATAATTTAGATTATAAGACCACAGTTTCCCATATTTCTCATCATTCCAATGAATAAACTTTGATGTCTGATTTAAAAAACAGAAAATATCATCTTTATATAAACTGTTATTTTTAGAAATAAAAGAATAAAAAGATAATGAAATTCCTTTTTGATGTAGTAACAAGGGGTATCTAAATCCGATGTAATGTCTGATCAATTTTCTTATCCGGTATATCACCTGATAAAAAAGTTGACAGAACTTTAAATAACGAAGAGTATAATAATATCTACCTAAATCCATTTATAGTTAATCGATTTATACCTAACAATTTTCTTTAAGAATTATCATATAAGTAAAAGATACTTTTGTTGTATTTATAATGCTATTAATAGAGATCAATGAATCAGCAAATAAGAAAACTTGCTACAACATAGTAAAATTCAACTTAAGATATTAAATTATTTGTGTTATTATCTAAAAATAGTTTTTTATAAAATTTCAAAATATCAATCTCAAGTAAATCATCAATTTCACACTTCGGTTTAACACCTTCAAGTTCCAAGTGTTGAAATAAAGAAGTTAATTGATCTATATCTCCATGGAGAACCTGATAAACATTTTCAGGTCTGTCTACAACATTTGTAGCAACGACATGTACACCACAGTTTAAAGCTTCATGTATAGAAAGGCTATCACCATCTGTTGACGTATATCTTACAAAACAATCCGATTTCTCTAAAACTGGAATAAAACTATGAGGTTTACTTATCACTAAGATATTTTTTTCTAAATTGCATAACAATTTAGAATAACCACCAGAAGGATCAGATATAATCAATCCCCAGTCAGGATGTTTTCTGAATAAATCCACCAAAATTTTGACACCATAAATTTCTTTACCATATTTATCCAAAGCATAGCTAGAAGCATTAGTACAAACAAGAAAATTTACACATTTTTTCAACTCATTTATCTTATTCAAAATCGATACATCTAAAGTTTCAACATACATATTTGGAATATAAGCACTCATACAAATTGTTTCATTATTATACATAATTGCTCTAAAATAACTTTTCTTATTTATAACAATAGGTATATCCACCAATCGAACAGAAAGATAGTCTATCAAATTATAAAAAGAAGAAAATCGTCCTAAATCACCATGATATGTAATTATAGATTTCGTATTAAATATTTTGCAAATAAGAACAAAAAAAAATCGAAACAAAGGAGAAGATGAATGCAAATGTGCATATTTTGTTATTTTAATGACATTAATAAAACTATACACATTAAATATATTTAAATCATAAAAATCATACAATACATTCACTTTATCCAGCAAAGAAATTAATCGACTTACATGAATAGTAACTCCCCCTATTAATATTGGTTTTCTACCAATAATAAGTAATTCATTTTTCTTATACATAATACAAATTATTATCTACTATAAAAAAGTTCGAAATATTGCAATTTTCATTTTATAATATTGGCAAATAAGATTATGTATAATAAATATAATTTTCTTCCTAATACCTTGTTTTACCCATGACCCCATATAATGATGTATTGTATATGTATTCTTTGTAAATTTCACTTGACTTCCATGCAAAGGACAAAAAAACTCTTGCGGATATATAATAATTGAAGATACTTCCTGTATACCAGAAATATCTTTTAATCCATATTTGCATAATACTTGTGTTGTATATTTTACAATTGTTGTTAAATTACAAGTTCCATCATCATTAATAAATTTCATTCCATCATATAATCTCAATATTTCCCTATAAAAGGCAAGTTCTTTTATTGCTCCAAGACCAAGACCAGGAGCAACTAAAGGCATTCCTCTTCCAGGTTTCCCATCGTATTCACATCCCATAAACGAACCACGAATAATAATCTCATCCATAGGACGAATAATTTCTACATCTGTATCAAAATAAAGTCCACCATAATTATATAAAATCCAAAAACGTGCATAATCACTTACAAATGCATACTTTTTAGCGTTATAGGCTTCTTTTACATATTGAATAATATTTATATCAAAATTCTCCTCATTCCATTCTTTTATTTCATAATCTGGAAGATACTTTTTCCATGAAGCTATACATTTTATCGCTAATGTAGGCAATGGATTATTTCCAAACCAACAATAATGAATAATCTTAGGTATCATATCAATTTGCTTTTAAAATTCGAATCATATTAGTATGTTGAGCATCTTTTATAGAATGCCATTCTTTTTGAAAACTAAAAACATACTGTACTGTATTTGTTTCTGAGAAAAGAATTATTCTGATAAAAAACAAGATAAAAATCAATGATACAACAACAAATCTAGCAAAACAGATGCCATTAGAAAATCGTTGCTTATAAAAATAAAATAATGCATAAGTCATCAATATTATTTTAAAACCATTAAAATAATACGTAATTCGCATCATCATTTGACTACTGTGAAAAAGAAATTCACAAAGCACTCCTATTATAAAAAGATCATACATTATATTAAATGTTTTATCTGCAAACATTAATTTCATCTTTTTACTATTGGTAATAATTAACAAGTAAATAAACAAAATCATTATATATCCCAATCCAATAGATGACTCATTATACATTTTATCACCATGATTATCTAAATAACGAGAATATCCCAACCACTCTATCAATAGATCAAAATATTCTACAATTTGTTGCAAAGAAATTATATTTGCCGTAATAAATGAAATTAAAACAAGTACTACTTGCTTGTTTATGTTACTAAACCATTGATCTTTATTATACCATAAAAAATAAAGAGGAAACAAAATTAATGCAGATCGATGAAATAAAGAAGATAATACTATCAATGCACAATAAGAAATTAGTTTTTTGTTAGATATATAATGTATTGAAAAAACGAATATACAAAATGCTATAGTTTGGCGTATTGAATTCATAAAACCAGTCATTGCTATTCCTGTAAATATTAAAACAACAGGCAAAAAAGGCAAAACAAATCTATGTTTTATAAACGATAAGTATAAAAATAAAATCTGGATGAAAGCTAAAATAAAAAAATATCCAAAAGAACCTATATTAAAATAATGAGACAAAGATATTATAAACATAAATGCAGGCTCAAAATCTCCATAATAAGAATTATTACCATATTTAAATATATCCAAATATGCATAATAATCTATTCCAACTCCATAACGCATTCCAAATATAATTGAAAACAATAATACAGGAATAATAATCATCCATTTTTTATGACTATGTACAGCTAAATTAGATGTTACAATCATCATAAATGTCAAACATAAATAAACCAATATTGTCTGTAAAAGTATCATAAAAATATCTACTATATATACTGATAAAATAATAATATATTAATTAAATATCATCCCATATTACTTATCATATTAACACTTTATATATTTTTTTTATTATCACAAAAAATGAATAAACAATTTTATAATACCCGATACATGATAAATTTAATGCATACATAAAAAGACTATTCCGGCATTCATATGCTAACATATTTTTTCTATACTTACCACATTTATTTTTAAACTCTACAGACGTAAAAATATTTGCTTTAAACGCTCTACTAACTATCAAATAAGACATATTGCATACACATAGATCAAAACAAGATGTCCCACTTGTCAGTTTTGAAAACTTTTTCAATAGCATTTTGCAATATTCAAAATCATGAATACTATATGTCTTTACTATTGAATTGAGATTTATATCCTGTACATAATGATAATAAGCGTTCGAAATATATGCGATCTTTATGTTATTTTTCAATAATGAGACATTAGTATAAAGATCTTCACAAAAAGAAAAATTTTCAGGAAATTTTACATTATAGATATTATAGCAGGCTCTCTTTATTAGTTTATTACAGCAGCTTCCATGCAAATGCTGGAAAAGTTCACACATAACTCTTTCATGATCCAAAACTGTCGGTTTTTGATTACAATATATTTGTTTATTACCTGCATTTACAAAGAAATCACATATCAACATATCTGCACCAGATTCTATTGCTTTTATATACAGTTCCTCCAACATATCCGGTTCAACCCAATCGTCAGGATCAGCATGTATGGTGTATTCGCCAACAGCGTTATCCAAACCACATTGCCGAGCACTAGACACTCCACCATTCTCCTTATGGAATACCCGTACACGAGTATCCTTTCTTGCGTATTCATCGCAGATTTCTCCACTACAGTCTGGACTACCATCATCTATCAGTAATATCTCAAAATTAGTGAAGGTCTGCACCAACAGACTATCCACACAACGATATAAATAAGCTTCTGCCTTATAGACAGGAACTATGACTGACACTTTAGGATTTTCAAGCATAAGAACTAATCTATTTCAAATTTTCCCGTAAAAAAGCCAAAGAGATATCTTTCATCTCCTCTCTCTTTCTATTCACAACGATCCAATCGATAGGCTTCTCAAGCAAGGAGATATCCATATCATCAGTAACTAATCGATCCTCTAGACCATACATACGCAACAAGGAATAAAAACGAGCCATCCCACGCCCCTGATTAGCTATCACCAAGAAAGGTTTATTAAAAATTATACTGAACACTGCGCCATGAAAACTATCACACACAACGAAACTGGCATCCATAAATCCCCTCAGCCATTTGGTCACCGGAGGGAACACACATTGATTGATATTTTTCATCGTCTCTCCATTCAAAGGTTGAATCGGCATTACAGTGAAAGGAGATAAATGTAAGTATTCCGCCACCTCATTTACTATCCGATTCTTCGTTTCATTCTTATCCAATATGTAACAAAGCATATTTCCATCACATGAAGATTCATTCTCCTGTTCCACTAAAAACTCGTAATCTTCTTTGTCAAGAAGCATGGTCGGATCAAGTACAGGGATAGCCTTCACGCCCAAGTATTTTGAACATAGCGTTACACCAGACTCCTCACGTACCGATACAGCTTGAAAAGTTTGGACTAATTGCCTGCAACAATCTGTTTCCCGGGAAGAATACTCCCACGTATCCACACCAAAAGAAGCCGCATACGCTACTCTCCGCACATCCATCCCTCTGGTAAAATCAAGAAATGAATGGTATATGTCCACGTTATACTTAGGCCGCCACACTTGATCACTACCCACCACGAATGCCTCTATATGATTTTCTCGCACATAACAGGCAGACTCATTAGCATCAATCATCTTCGTAGAATGCACTAGATATTTGTCAATAAAAGAATCGGTATACCTTGCAATGTGCTTTATTTGACTTGGTTTCGCCACAAACGGATAACGTCGTCCCTTTCCTTTTCCAATCAATTTCAGTAAAAAAGTCTTAACTGCAGAGGCTAACAACTGAAACAATCCGATCTGGCAATTCGGTTGATCCATGGTAACGACCTCATGCCCTATACGGCGTAATACGGTTTGTAACGCATAATTTTGCAGCAATCCCCCATAATTGAAACCTAACGGTTGTGTAATAATACCAATCTTCATGATATTTTTTTCAATTTATCCTTCAATCTATCAAGAAGTCCCAACCTTAGCAAAATCACAGACAACAACCTATGGCAACGTTGGCAAAAGGAAATACTTGTCAAACTTGCCACCCGCATTTCTATCGTATTCATCCGGTTTCCATAAAACATATTCCGATATCGATTAAGGTTCACGGAACGAATCAAGGCTGAATTTGCAGCAACCACATCATCAAAAGTAACCTCATAGTTAATAGTTGCAATTTCTCCCCAGATTTCCTTTCCTTTCTCCGTACTCACCATCACCACGCTCACGCCTTTATTGTCATCTATCTCAGGCATCACATTTTGTATTCCCCAAAAATCCCCAATCGTAATATCACTTCCACTCTTCAAACTCTTCGCCGGACAAGCATGACAACTCGGACGTAAATACAAATCTGCCAAGAAGCCTCGCAGGAAAATATTCTTGTTTAAAGGCTCTGAAAGCAAAACTATTTTTTTTTCTCCGTGTCCATTGGACACAGAGATAGTGAGAGCAAAACTGAATTTTTTCCAACCTAGGCATTTGTTTCTAAACGAGATGCTCTCAATGTGAGCGTCTCTGCCATTTGATATAGGGTGAGACAAAATTAATTTTTTTCCACCGCACTGGCGTGCGGTTTCCTCCTTCAGATATTCTTGCCATACACCCGGACTCGGAACGCCATGACAAACGAAATCCACCATCAAAAGATTATCATATTCTTTCCTGAGGAAACGTTTCAAACCCGCAACCTGACAAGGAGTACCAGAAAATAGAACCTTACGATCTTTTTTCAAAAACTCTTCTACCTGTGAATAACATTTACCCACTCTACTTTGTACATATTTAGAACCCCGAAAAGCAGATAAACCTTCTATCGTTTCTACATAATCATGGATTACATCCCACTCTTCATTGAATCTGGCACCAAAAACAACACCACCCTTAGCTATTACTTCTTCTGCTAACAACGTAAAAATTCCCCCGGAAGAACTAGCCATACGAACCTCTTCATTCAAATTCTTTGCAGCATAAACTCCTTCCGGCATTCTTGGTTCCCCCTGATTAATTACAGGGCAAACCTTTTCACATAAACTACAATCAATACAAAGCGATGAGTCCACTTTGGGATAAAGAAAACCTTCATCATCCTCTACCATTGTAATACAATGTTTTGGACAGCGTTGCACACAAGCCCAGCAACCACAGCACTTTTCCTTACTATCTATATTAATCATACATTATCTCTTTATCAATTTCAGGAATATGCCACTAAATAGCGAACGTTCTGAAGCATTCATAGCCCCAAACCAGGAAAGAGGAAGATAGAATAAAGAAAATAAAACAATACCACCGGCTAAACGAGTAATATTTGATATGTCAATATTCATTTTCCATATAAGCAAGAGAGAAAATAATGTTACAATAAGAGGAATAATTGACATTTTTCCTATCTCTTTCCAAAATTTTATAATATCTATATCTTGTTTTCTTTGATAATAAATATTCATTACCACAACTTGTCCTGCCGTAAGGGCTAAAGCCGTTGCAAGAGCACAACCTATGCCACCATAACTTTTTGCCATTGGAATAGATAGTCCCAAACTAGCGATAGCTATGATCACATATAAAATAGATCTAAACTTCATTTCATTACGAGCCTGTAAAATCGTAATTCCAAGATTTTGAATTAATGGAACCGTTAAGGGTATAAAAAATAACAGAGAAATCCAATAAGCATTTTCATACCCTTCGCCTGCCCAAAGTTGAATAAATTGACGACCAAATATTATAAAACCAGTTAATACGAAAGCTATTACAATAAATTGAATGCGTCCTGTTCTGATAAATAAATCAGAAATTACTTTACGATTTTCATTCCGTGTCACCATCGCCATTACTTTAGGTAAAAACAAACCGGAAATAGCGGTAGAAAACATAATATATAGATTATGCAATTGTATAGCTACTGCATAAACGGCAACCACCGCTGCACCCTGAAAAATACCTAAAACAAACTGTCCTGTACTCCAATAGATCCGGTCCATTATAGCATTCAAAAATATCCAGAAAGAATAAATAGACACTTCTTTCAAAAAGCCCCATTTAAAATGGGTAAAGCGTAAACGGACATGTAGCTTTCTCTTGCAGTAAATCCAATTGATTACTAAAGTGGCAACATTAAAAAAGGTTGTCACGACTACCATTGCCACAGCCTTATAGCCTAACAAAAGCAAAACGATCATTACAATTGGATTCAGAAGAATACGGGCAATATTTATAACTTTTTGGAATACAAAATTTTCATAGGCTGTAATAATAGCTCCCCAAATACTCATAGGAAATGTAAACGCCAGATTAAAAGCCATCAACAACAACATCAACCGTATTTTACCCATCTCATCTACCGTCATATGGGTATCAAACAAACAATCTACATTAGCCACTAACAGTACACCTAAGATAAATGCTAACGCACTAATAAACAGATAGAGCAGAAAAAACATACCGAACATTTCATATTGTTCTTCTTGTTTACCTTCTGCACGATATTTGGCGGTATAGCGGACGATCGCATTACCAAAACCTAAATCCAAAACAGTTAAATAAGCAATTACAGAAGCTGCCAATGAGTAGAGCCCAAACTCAGATTGTCCTAGCATACGCAACATAAATGGCGTATAGAGCAATCCTATTAAAGTATTCAACCCTAAAACCACATAAGAAAGTAAAGCTCCAGCTTTAAGTTGGTCCATTCTCGTATTGGAAGTTCTATATTATACTTAAGCTAAATCTGTTTTGGCTAAATAAAATATTCAGATAATTACCTTTTATAAATACCACAAAAATCTAATATAACCTTACCTTTCGTATAAGATAATTCTTTAAATGGATCATGTGCCGTTAAAAACACCACAATATCCGCCTTCTCATAGGCTTCTTTATAATCGGTCAGTTTAAACACTTTGTGCTCTTTCACATTTGGCTCAACAATCAGAATATCCGCATTATTACAGGCTTGCATCACTTTGGTTGTAATATATTTAGCCGGAGATTCACGCAAATCGTCAATATTAGGTTTAAAAGCAAGTCCCATCATAGCAACAACCGGTTTGCGGTGATGCTCTAATTCAAACCTTAATATGGCATTCTGTACCTTTTCGGCACACCAGAAGGATTTGTAATTATTGATTTCTCGTGCTTTGGATATCAATTGCGACTCGTACGGAAATTCGGCTGTGATGAAATAAGGGTCTACAGCAATACAATGCCCTCCTACTCCCGCTCCAGGCTGCAGAATATTGACACGCGGATGCTTGTTGGCTAATTCGATCAGTTCCCATACATTGATACCGGCTTTGTCGCAGATGAGTGAAAGTTCGTTGGCGAAAGCGATCTGCACATCACGGGATGAATTTTCCGTCAATTTACACATTTCTGCCGTTTTACTATTCGTCTTATGCAAGGTTCCCTGTACAAACCGACCATAAAATTGAATGGCCTTTTCCGTCGATTCTTCATTGATTCCTCCAATCACACGATCGTTGTGGACTAATTCATAAATGACATTTCCCGGTAAAACCCGTTCCGGACAATAGGCGATATATATTTTATCTTTCAATTCCGGCCGCTCTGAAAAAATCAGACTTTGCATCTTTTCAGTAGTTCCCACCGGAGATGTTGACTCTATTACATATAAATCTCCTTCCTTCAAATAAGGAAGAACGGAGCGGGTGGCTGCTTCCACATAAGAAATATCCGGTTCGTGATTACCTTTGAACGGAGTGGGCACAACCATAAAATAAGCATCGCTGATTTCAGGAGTGGTAGAAGCTTTCAACAATCCTGCATTTACAACTTCTTGCAAATACTCTTCCATCCCTGGTTCAATAATATGAAGTTTACCTTGGTTTGTCATTTCCACCACACCCGGATTGATATCGACACCTAAAACATTTATTCCATGCTTTGCTGCAATGATAGCTGTGGGAAGTCCAATATATCCCAACCCCATAAAACATGCTTTCATAATTTTTCTGTTTATAAAAAACTTATTTATTCTTATTCTTACAATATTTCAAAATCCAACGATATTCCTAAAAGTCTACATTAAGTAGACTTTTCTGCCAGATGTTTTTTCCGTATCCTGTCAAACCATAGATTAAGGCCTGTCCAAACAAGAATATCAAATCCTATCAGAATATTGTTGTCAATATATGATATCAAACAAATATTCACACCGCTAAATAAGCAAGCCATAATCAATATCAATAACATAGCTTGCCACTGCGTTAACCCCATATTCAATAATTTATGATGAATATGATTCTTATCGGCAACAAATATCCCCTTATGGCTGCGCCAACGTACAAACATAACCCTCATCACATCGAACATAGGGATAATTATTGTTGAAAATGCAACAATGATTGCCCCATCCGAGTAAGGTATAATATCAGGAGCACAAACAGAATAACGGATAATTAAGAAAGATAGGATATAACCTAATGTCAGGCTACCGGTATCCCCCATAAAGATTTTCCGGCATCGTTCGACTTTGCCAAATACATTATAATAGAAAAAGGGGACTAGCACTCCGAACGAAGCAAATGCAAGCATAGCATACATCCATAAATGATTATGAATATACAAGCAACCTAGAATGATCAACGATACACAACTCAAACCTGAAGCCAGGCCATCGATACCATCAATCAGGTTGATCGCATTACATATAAACACAATCAATAAAATAGTCAATGGTATTCCGAGCCAGGGAGTTAATTCATGAATCCCCAAGATGCCATACAGATTGTTTATCCATAAACCGGATAAAGGGATCATGGCGGCTGCTATAATCTGTATAACAAACTTCGAACGATAACGTAACCCCACCAGATCATCTTTTATCCCGGCAAGGAACAGTAATGTTAACCCACAGACCAAAAAATAAAATTCCGGTATGATAAAGCACAACATCTCCTCCGGAATCTCGTAACCGATAAGGTAACGAAGCCCCGTTGTAAAGGATAATGTAAAGAGAATAGAGGGAGCAAAAGAGAGACCTCCTAAACGAGGAATAATGCCCTGATGGACTTTTCTTTCGTCAGGAATGTCAAATAACCGCTTCCGGAAAGCTACAACCAATATCCGCGGTATAATAAAAGAAGAAAGTAGGATCGAAATTATCACCCCTGTGATAATCAACATAATACTAGCCATTTTTCATTGTTTTTAGGGCACAAAAAAGTTCGTCAGTCACAAATCGTAACGACGAAAATGACTAGCAAAAACGATCGTTTTTTTTAGTCATTTTCATGTATCGATAAAATGTTAATTTTAAACTTCTAATTTTGCATTATGGCATGTTTCACAAGGGATGATGATTTTTTAATTTTGTTTATTCAATTTTTTATGCATACTTTTGCGGTGACTAAAAAAAACGATCGTTTAATCTAGCCATTACTCATTATTCAAGAAATAGCCCACATCTCTTATTTTTCCTTATATATAGCTGTTACACAATAAAATAAATATTTCATTCACAGGTTTAAAATTGTAAGAAGAAGCAATTTTGAAGTTACTAAAATCCGGTTCAATTACAGGCTTTCCACTATGAAAACAGACCTCACATTTTACATATCAGACGCTGCATAAAATTTTATCTACCCTACACAAAAAAAAGAGGCTACCTCACGGTAACCTCTTTCCTAACGCAACGAATGAATTATTAATACTTATACTTATTTCTCATTACTTCTTGCAGTCGCAAGTAGAATAAGCTACTAACATCCAAACCAATTTTTCCTGTTCTTTCAGATAATCGCTCATCAGTGCAACTGTAGCTTCATCTCCTGCTTCCGATGCAAGGGAAAGAAGTTTACGTTCTTCCGCAATAAACTGTCCGTAAGTGTTCAGGACATTTTCCAAAGCCTCATCGCCACAAGAAACACCTGATACTTCTTTTACTCTTGCCACTTTCAGATATTCACTGAATTTGTTTACAGGTACACCACCCAACATCAAGATACGTTCTGCCAGTTCGTCTACCTTTTCGGCTGCATCGTCATACATTTCTTCAAATTTACTGTGAAGTACGAAGAAACCATGTCCTTTAATGTTCCAATGAAATCCGCGCAGGTTTGTATAGAATACCTGGTAATCGGCCAATAACTGCTGTAATGCTTCTACTACTTTGTTTGCTGCTGATGCATCTAAATGCAAATAATCTAATGTTTTCATAATTCTTAATTTTTATATGTTATACGTTTTTGTTTTTCTATACTGCAAAGATACACTAGATATAAACATCTGTCAAACAGATAATTACTATACACTAATAGATAAAATCTATCAAAACAATTTCACCTTATACAAAGATTTAAAGTAATACGCTACATAACAGAATTTTTATATCTTTGTAATTGATTTTCGTAAGGATTAATATCATGAGAATTGAAAGACAATGAATATACAGCAACTTGAGTACATCCTTGCGGTAGACACATACCGCCATTTTGCCAAAGCGGCAGAACATTGCAGAGTGACACAGCCTACCCTCAGTATGATGATCCAGAAACTGGAAGACGAACTAGGGATCAAACTATTCGATCGTAATATGCAGCCGGTCTGCCCTACTCCAGCCGGACGCAAGGTAATTGACCAGGCACGTACGGTTCTTTATCAGGCTTCCCTGATCAAAGATATCGTTAATGAAGAAGAACAGTCGCTGAAAGGTACATTCCGCCTGGCAGTACTCCCGACCATCGCGCCGTATCTGCTTCCCCGTTTCTTCCAGCAGTTGTCGGAAAAGCATCCGGAACTGGATATCCGTATCCTGGAAATGAAAACGGCTCCGACCATGGCAGCCATACTGAACGGAGAGATCGATGCTGCTATCATTGCCAACCAACCGTCGGAAAACCAGTTGCAAGGCGATACATTATATTATGAGCAATTTTTCGGGTATGTTGCCAAGAACGATCCGGTCTTCAAAAAGGATCTGATCCGTACCGCAGACATCAGTGACGAACATCTCTGGCTGCTGGATGAAGGACATTGTTTCCGCGACCAGTTGATGCGCTTCTGCCAGATGGAGAAAGTAAAACTGCGTCAGGCTGCCTACCGCCTGGGAAGCCTGGAAACATTCATGCGAATGGTAGAAAGCGGAAATGGCGTCACTTTCATACCGGAACTGGCAACTCTGCAACTCAGCGAGGAACAAAAAGCACTGGTACGTCCTTTTGCAATCCCTAAACCGGCACGCGAAATCGTCTGGATCACCCGCAAGGATTTTATCCGCCATACGATCGCAGGCATGCTGATCGAGAGCATTAAAAAGTCCGTTCCGAAAGAAATGTTGACACTGCAAGCCGGATTAAAAGTAGTCTGAACATTATTTTTATAGGGTAACACAAAAAAAATATCACTTTTCGCTTGTAGTTTCCAAAAAAGCGTTACTTTTGCTGCGTATTTAAAAACAAACGAGACAAATGAATCGATTTAGCTTTACATATTTCTTTTATTACTTTTACTTTAGCAAAGTGAAGGCAGGAATTTATATGTAAAGCGTTGATGATAGATAATATGTATCAATAATAATATGAAGTCCTGCCGGTTACGGTGGGACTTTTTTTATGACTTTAAGACAGAAAGATGAAAAAGAGAGTAGCAATTCAGGGAATAGCCGGTTCGTATCACGACATCGCAGCCCGTAGCTTCTATGAAGGTGGAGAAATTGAGATTGTTGGATGCAATACATTCAGAGATGTAATCACGACCATCAAGAAAGACTCCACGATATTGGGTCTGATGGCCATCGAGAATACGATTGCCGGAAGCCTGCTGCAGAATCATGAACTGATACGTGAAAGCGGTCTGCGGGTGATCGGTGAATACAAACTGCGTATTTCGCATTCGCTGGTTGCACTGCCGGGTACGACGATACACGAAATAACGGAAGTCAACTCCCACCCGATCGCACTGATGCAATGTACCGACTTCCTCGATACCCTGCCGAACGTGAAGATGGTGGAAAAAGAAGATACCGCCATGAGCGCCCGCTGGATTTCCGAGAATAACCTGAAAGGACACGCCGCCGTCTGCGGTAAGCTGGCTGCTCAAATATACAACATGGAAATCCTTGCCGAAGGGATCGAGACAAACAAACGAAACTTCACTCGCTTCCTTGCCCTGGCAGACCGATGGACGGCTGAAGACATGCTTGAAAAGGCAGACATCAACAAATCCTCACTGGTATTCGCTCTCCCCCATACTTCCGGTAGTCTTTCCAAAGTGCTCTCCATCCTCTCTTTTTACGACATGAATCTTTCTAAAATACAATCGCTCCCGATCATCGGACGCGAATGGGAATATTTGTTCTATATCGACCTGACATTTACTGATTATACCAGATACAAACAAGCATTGGATGCGATCATACCATTAACAAAGGACTTAAAAATTTTAGGTGAATATGCAGAAGGAAAACAAAGTGTGTAATATCACACCTGCCGACCGTGTCGGCAGCGTACAGGAATACTACTTCTCGAAGAAACTGAAAGAGGTAGCCGAAATGAATGCCGCAGGCAAGAATGTAATCAGCCTGGGCGTAGGTAGTCCCGACCTGCCTCCTTCGGAACAGACGATCGAGACATTGTGCGAACATGCCCACAATGCCAATGAGCATGGTTATCAGCCGTATGTAGGTATTCCGGAATTACGTAAAGGTTTCGCAGACTGGTACAAGACCTGGTATGATGTGGAGTTGGACCCGAAGACGGAGATCCAGCCGCTGATCGGATCCAAAGAAGGTATCCTGCATATCTCACTGGCTTTCCTGAATCCGGGCGACGGCGTATTGGTTCCCAACCCGGGCTATCCGACCTACAGTTCGGTAAGCAAGCTGGTACAGGCAAACCTTATTCCCTATGAACTGAAAGAGGAATTGGGGTGGCAACCGGATTTCGAAGCACTGGAAGAGAGCGATCTTTCCAATGTGAAGCTGATGTGGGTGAATTACCCCAATATGCCGACCGGAGCCAATGCTAGCATGGAGCTTTTTGAAAAGCTGGTTGCTTTCGGACGCAAACACGGGATTATTATATGTAATGACAATCCATACAGTTTTATCCTGAACGAGCATCCGCTAAGTATCCTCAGTGTGCCGGGAGCAAAAGACATCTGCATCGAAATGAATTCGATGAGCAAGGCGCACAACATGCCCGGATGGCGTATGGCTATGCTGGCTTCAAATGCACAGTTCGTTCAATGGATACTGAAGGTTAAGAGCAATATCGACTCGGGCCAGTTCAAACCGATGCAGCATGCTGCGGTGGAAGCCCTGAAAGCTCCGAAAGAATGGTACGACAATATGAACCGTACTTATCGCAGCCGCCGCGACCTGGCCGGACAGATCATGCATGCTATAGGATGTACGTATGATGAAAACCAGGTAGGCATGTTCCTTTGGGGAAAAATTCCGGCAGAAGCGGAAGGCAGCGAAGCGCTGGCAAACAAAGTGTTGTACGAGGCCAATGTCTTTATCACTCCCGGATTTATTTTCGGCTGCTGTGGCGAACGTTATATCCGCATCTCCCTTTGCTGCAAGAATGAAGCATTACAGGAAGCATTAAACAGAATCAAACAATTAGAAATAAACAAATAAAAGTATACAATCATGGAAATGGAATTAGAATCAATCTTATTACCCGGTGTGGACCCTCAGCGTCCCATCATCATCTCGGGACCGTGTAGCGCCGAAACAGAAGAACAAGTAATGGAGGCAGCTCAACAGCTTGCATCGAAAGGTGTTAAAATATTCCGTGCAGGGATCTGGAAACCACGTACAAAACCGGGAGGATTCGAAGGTATCGGTGCAGTCGGATTACAATGGCTGAAACGTGTGAAAAAAGAGACAGGCATGTATGTCGCTACCGAAGTGGCAACGAAAGACCACGTATTCGAAGCTTTGAAAGCAGGGATCGATATCTTGTGGATCGGCGCCCGTACAACCGTCAATCCATTCGCCGTACAGGAGATTGCCGATGCGTTGAAAGGGGTAGATATTCCTGTCCTGATCAAGAACCCGGTAAACCCGGACCTGGAATTGTGGATCGGTGCATTCGAACGTCTGTACGGAGCCGGTATCCACAAACTGGGAGCTATCCACCGCGGATTCAGCTCGTATGACAAGAAGATGTACCGTAACCTGCCGCTGTGGCATATTCCTATCGAACTGCGCCGCCGCATGCCGAACCTGCCGATCTTCTGCGATCCTAGCCATATCGGTGGTAAACGCGAACTGATCGCTCCGCTTTCACAGCAGGCTATGGACCTGAGCTTCGACGGTCTGATGATCGAATCTCATCCGTGTCCGGATTGTGCATGGAGCGATGCTTCACAGCAAATCACTCCGGATGTGCTGGATTATGTTGTCAACCTGCTGGTTATCCGTAACGAGACACAGACAACGGAAAACCTGGCCGAACTGCGCCGCCAGATCGACGGTATCGACGAACAATTGCTTGAGTTGCTGGCTAAACGTATGCGTATCTCCCGTGAGATCGGTGTGTATAAGAAGGAGCACAACATGCCCATCCTACAGTCACCGCGTTACAGCGAAATACTGGAAAAACGTTCGGACATGGGACAGACAATGGAGCTGAATGTTGAGTTTGTAAAGGAAATATTGAAAGAGATACACGAAGAGTCTGTTCGTCAGCAGATGATCATCATGAATGAATAAGAAATGAAGATATTAATATTAGGTGCCGGAAAGATGGGTTCTTTCTTCACCGATTTGCTGAGTTTTGATCACGAAGTAGCTGTATTGGAAAATGATCCGAAGCGCATGCGTTTCATCTACAATGCTGTACGGTTACAAAAGCCGGAAGAGGTGGCAGACTTTGCTCCCGAACTGGTTATCAATTGCGTTACGTTGAATTATACGATCGATGCGTTCAAAACCGTTCTTCCTTATCTGCAACCGTATTGTATTATTTCAGATATCGCTTCCGTGAAGACGCATCTGAAAGAGTTCTACGAAACCTGCGGATTCCCGTATGTCTCCACTCACCCGATGTTCGGTCCGACTTTTGCCAATCTGGGAAATCTGGAAAAGGAAAATACGATCATCATATCGGAAGGTGACCATTTGGGAAAGATCTTCTTCAAAGATATCTATTCCAGCCTTCGCCTGAATATACGTGAATATACGTTTGAGGAACATGATAAGGTGGTTGCTTATTCTTTAGGTATACCGTTTGCTTCGACCATGGTATTTGCCGCCATCATGAAACATCAGGATGCACCGGGTACAACGTTCAAACGTCACATGAAGATTGCACGCGGATTGCTGTCTGAAGATGATTACCTATTGACAGAAATTCTCTTCAATCCACGTACTCCGAAACAGATTTCCCGGATACAGGAGGAATTGAATATCCTGCAAGATATCATCAAAGATAAAGATTCCGATGCGATGAAGGAGTATCTGACTAAGATTCGTAAGAATATCGAGTAATGAACCGATAAATTCCACTGTCGTCTGTGAACTCGCTGACCTGTTTGAGCGAAGCCGGTTCACAAACGACAGTAAACATAAGATCCGCAATAGCAAGGCAGATGCAGGGGATGTTAGAGATTATCTTCCTCCTCTCTTAATAAAAACATAACGATAACGATTCTTATTTCCCCGGGTCTGTAAATATAACAGGAATAGTATATCTGCATTCTATAAAACGAGGTTGCTGATAGCAACTGGTTGCCGGCTTCCAACGCGGCATAAGTCGAAGTACCCGCAAAGCCTCTTCATCAAATTCAGGAATATTACTACTGCGAATAACTTCAAAATCCTTCAACTCTCCATACGTATTTATAGTATATGTACAAGTAACCTTCACATTCTTATTCGAACCGATATACGAAGAAGGATATTGTACATGTTTCCTGATAAACTCTAAACAGGCAGCACTACCGCCTGGAAACTCCGCTACCGATTCATAATTGACAAACAGCTGTTCTTTCTGTTTATCCCATGCTTCGCGTATTTTCTGCCGGGTATAATAACGTTGCGGACGGAACGAGACATAAACTGCGTACATACATTCCACCCGTTTGCCGGCTTTATCATAGGCCGGAAGCCAATGCGACATTGTATTTATCAGACGCTTTACCTCTTTTTCACAGGCAGGCTCACTACTATCCAGCGTAAAAACATCTTTTACCATTCCCATTGTGTCTATCGTAAACTGGCAAACGGCGTAACCACCCCTGTTTGCTTTTAACATATCTGCCGGATACTCCATCTTATTATAAAAATACGCTTCAATATCTACAAAACCGGGGAATTGAGGTTCCTCACTTAACTCCACCGGATTCTTCTGTTGTAATCCCAGCTGCCAGATGCCGCGATAAACCGGATTACGGACAGTATCGACAGGTTCTTTTTCCAATTTCTCCAAAAGGGCGGCAGCAGCCTGCTTCGTCAAAGCCCAATCAGTCTCATTCCTGACAATCCGGCTGTAAACGGAATCTCCCAGGTCGGTCAATTCGCGGCACAAAGAACCGACCTCAGGTGCCCATTTCAAACCGACGCTCACTTTTCCACAAGTATCCGTAGAAGCGAAATAACAGGTATACCCATCCAGGCCGAGACTATATCCGTCTGCATCTTCTGCCAGCAGGAAGGCACGGCGGAACAGATTCGAAAGCAGGTCATATAACTCCCGGTCAGCCAATGCTTCCATCGTTTTAGCTGATAATTCGTCTGTAGAATAATGAAAAAGGTTATGGCCCTCAACCGCTTTGAACCGATAGATATCGTCCAACTGTTCTATTTCCCAGGCTTTACAATCGTTCATGCAATCCTTATTCATAAAGAAAGCCTGCGGAACGGAAGAAAATGTCGTACGCAGGAAGTTAGTACCAACCATTTCGGCAGAAAGAGTATCATGAGTGAGTTCAAGATACCGGTCTTTTACCTGTGCACCCAAATCGGCCAACGAAAACAGGTACACGAATAGAAATCCTATGATTCGCATAAACAGACCCTCCTATTAGACGTTATACTGTTTCCAAATATACAGAAAAAAGATAAGAGAAGGCCTACTTCTCACTTATTAAAAAAAGAGGCAGGAAATTCAATACCTGCCATCTCATTCCTGTTAGTTATTTTCTCCTTTATGGAAATCTACCGGAACGGTATATTTTACTTTTACCGGTTTACCACGCTGCCTGCCAGGTATCCATTTCGGCATTTTCCGAACAATACGGATTGCTTCGTCATCGAGTTCTTTATATGAAGAAGAACGAATGACCTGAATGTCACTTAGCGAATCGTTTCGGGAACAGGTGTCTTGGCAGCCTGTGCCAGTTCCTGTTTGCTATCCGACAAGCGAAATTCTGCCATCATCAACAGTTTGTCACCAACCTGCATATCTCCGATGGTAACATCATAGAAAAAACGATAACGTCCGGTATGGTTCGGATACACATCGGGGTAAAGGGAAGCAGAGAACTCCCTACAGTCTCCATTTTCTACACTATAAAGGATATCGACTGCAAAATCATTGATAGGCAGTTTGCGCCAGACACCTTTGTCGTCTTCATAGGTGATGTAATAATGTGCACCGCAATAAACAGGACCTCCGCTATGATTGTATAAGATAAATTTTACCTGCTTGGTTTCCGTTGAATAAACAGTGTATTCGGGACGAAGAGCAACACCTTTTTTATCATTCACTCCTTCTGTTGTATTTATGGGGGGCACCTCAGGACCGGTAAAACGGAAAGCCGGGGAGTCCATCACATTCTCACGGAATTCCTTTTGTTTCTCAGGAGTATTGACAATCAGGCATATCTCGATAGCATGTGTTCCTACCCCTGTACTTATCACATTACGCATCACAGGAGTTCTTTCGAGTTGCCGCCATCGTTCAGTCAGTTTCTCGTTAATTGCTAAAAGTTCTTTTTGAGTATAGGTCAAACCTGGTTCGACAATGAACTCCTTCGATCCCAATATCTCTTCCAGTTGTTTACGGACAGTGGCAGAGTCACCCCTGATTTGGAAAACCAACGTATCCCGATCATCAATATAGATGCCGCCGATAAAGTTGGGACACTTCTTGCTCTCGACCGAAAAGCCGACAACTCCGGGAGGATTATCTCCATAGAGTTCACCCAGCTTTTCCAATAACCGCATCGGTACTTCCTGGGCAGGGACTTCCCGACCTGACATATTATGAGCCGGAGTCTCACTAATACTGTCTTTCGGCATCGTGTCCGCCGATTTACGAGAAGTGGAGATGTTGCAGGCAAAAGTAAACAACAGGCCACCGATACATACTGATAAAAGAAGTCGATTTTCCATACTTCATCTGATTTATTGATTATTACTCTCCTGCTTCTTACGGAAAGTGACCGGAATGGTATATTTTACTCTGACAGTCTTTCCACGGTGTTTACCTGGTATCCATTTCGGCATTTTCCGAACAATACGGATTGCTTCGTCATCGAGTTCTTTGTACGAAGAAGAACGAACAACCTTGATATCGCTCAACGAGCCATCCTTTTCTACAGTAAAAGAGACTGTTGCACGTCCTTCTCCGGTTATATTTTCCGGGATGTTATCTGCTATAAAAGCTAACAGGGCTTTTTGTCCTCCTTCTGAAAACTCGGGCATCTGTTCTACGACTGTGAATACGGTTGTTTCCAGCATATGCTTTTCCTGTTTACGAAATTCCTGTTCAGACAAACCTCCCAGGAAGCTTTCGGGCATAGGATTTTTAGTTATTCGGTTTAGTTCCTCCTTATCATCCGAAAGGCGAAATTTAGCCATCATCAGTACTTTTGTTGCAAACCCCACATCTCCGGGAATTACATGAAAGAAAAAACGGTAACACCCCGCACGATTCTTATATATATCCAGATTAAGACCGGCAGAAAACTCTGTATATTCACCGCTCCCCACCCCGTTAGCAACATCTAAAAAAGCATAATGATTCCCGGATAATTGATGCCATACGCCTTCTTCATCCTCACAGGTAATAAAATAATATCTGTCGCAATGAACCATATGCCTGCTGCTATTATACAAGATAAACCGGATTTCTTTTGTTGCCGTTGAATAGACGGGATACTCCGGACGAAGAACAATCCCCATCGTATCACTCACTCCCACCACTGTATTTCCATCGGGGATTTCCGGTCCGGTAAAACAGAAAGCCGGAGAGTCCATGACCTGCTCACGAAACTTTTTTTGCTCCTCCGGAGTATTGACAATCAGGCATATTTCAATATCATGCGTTCTCATTTTAGTATAAGACACATTCCTGAGAAGGGGTAAATCACCCAATATTATTTGTCTGTCAAGTAGTTGTTCTTTAAGTGCTATCAGTTCTTTTTGGGTATATATAGCATCGGTTTCAATGAGAAAGTCTTTCGAATCCAACACATCTTCCAACCGTTTACGTGCCACAATAGAATCGCCTTTAATCTGGACCACCAACCTATTGGATTCGTTCACATATACGCCGCAAATAAAATCAGGACAGTTCTTATTAGTGACTGAAAAACCGGTAAATCCGGGAGGTTCATCCCCGTAAAGTTCCGCCAGCTTTTCCAATAACCGCATCGGTACTTCCTGGGCAGGGATTTCCCTAGTTGACATATTGTGAGCCGGAGTCTCACAAATACTGTCTTTCATCATTAAGTCTGTCTGCTTGCGGGAAGTGGAGACATTGCAGGAAGAAACAAGCCACGCGCAACAGAGACATACAAGTGAAAGATAATAATTCTCCATACCGCTCTTTTTGATTCGTTTTCAAATATACGGAATAAAGAAAGGAAAATGCTTATCTCCGGCTTATTTTTAAAGAGATACCTGGTATAGGAACTACTGCGGTTCGTAATTTATCAGAATTGAATGTTACTTTTCTCTTGAAAGAAAAGTAACCAAAAGTTCAA
>OGEN01000769.1_pt1 | contig 28792 bp, 20 predicted proteins | sample 1570671 | NCBI WGS metagenome assembly OGEN01 (sample SAMEA2582128, study PRJEB24529) | metagenome | biome: Human gut stool | place: China | collected 2011 | reverse complement strand
ATAGATTTGCAAAGATGAAAAAAGAAAGGATTTACACACTTTTTGAAACACTATCGAATTAATGAAAAAGAATCCGATATGGCATACGATGCGGTCTTAATCTCCACTTTTGCCAATGCCGAAGCGCTCGCCCGTTATAAAGTTCATCCGGAACACGTGAAAGTAAGTAATTACTGCAAAAAAATTCGAGAAAGCCGGGCTTTCGTCGATTTCACGGAATAAAAAACGTGTCAAATATATTGACACGTTTCAAGTTAAAGAGCGAAAAACGGGGCTCGAACCCGCGACCCCGACCTTGGGAAGGTCGTGCTCTACCAACTGAGCTACTTTCGCATTAAAAGCGAGCGAAAAACGGGACTCGAACCCGCGACCCTAACCTTGGCAAGGTTATGCTCTACCAACTGAGCTATTTTCGCATTTACTATTCTAATCAAGAACTCTAGCGTGGGTTATTCCCAACTGCGATGCAAAAGTAACACCTTTTTTCTAAAAGCAAAAAAAATCAGAGAAATTTTTCCTGGCTCCAAACGGAAATCTTTAAAAAGACCATCCCCTCTTGTTTTCTGCCATATATTTCGTAATTTCGACACGTTAAATTAGTTTACAAACCGAGAAGTTGAAAATTGAATATCATGTTTCATTTTCAACTCTCAATTTTCAATTATATTATGGCAATAATCAGAGAATTAAATGGACACACGCCGAAATTCGGCAAGAATTGTTTTTTAGCTGAAAATGCCGCTGTTATTGGCGACGTAGAGATGGGTGACGATTGTAGTATATGGTACGGGGCTGTTCTGAGAGGTGATGTACATTATATTAAAATAGGCAACAAAGTAAACATTCAAGATAACGCAACAATACACGCAACCTATCAAAAATCTCCGACCAATATCGGTAATAACGTTTCTATCGCCCACAATGCCGTGGTTCATGGATGCACGATTCATGACAATGTACTGATCGGTATGGGTGCTATCGTTCTTGACAATGCAATCATCGAAAGCAATTCCATCGTGGCCGCCGGTAGTGTAGTGACCAAAGGTACTGTTGTTGAATCCGGTTGGGTATATGCCGGGGCTCCCGCTAAAAAATTGAAACAAATGGGTCCGGAACTCTTACGTGACGAAGTGGAAAGAATAGTGAATTCCTATTCCATGTATGCTAGCTGGTACAAATAATTTAAATTCTAAATTTTAAACTCTTTAAAATGAGCGTTATTGTTTCTCCCTCGCTATTATCTGCAGATTTTCTGCATCTATCAAAAGATATTGAAATGGTAAACCGGAGTCAAGCCGATTGGTTTCACCTGGATATTATGGATGGCGTATTCGTTCCTAATATATCTTACGGTCTTCCGGTAGTTTCCCAAATAAAAAAAATAGCTACAAAACCATTGGATGTACATTTGATGATCGTACAACCGGAGCGTTACGTGGAGGCTTTTCATAAAGCCGGAGCAGACATCTTGACCGTGCATTACGAAACATGTACTCATCTGCACCGTACAATCCAGCAGATAAAGTCTCAAGGCATGAAAGCCGGGGTTTCGCTGAATCCACATACCCCGGTCTCCCTGTTGGAAGATGTTATCGAGGATATTGATGTTGTTTTATTAATGAGTGTAAATCCGGGGTTCGGAGGACAGTCTTTCATTGAACAGACAATCAATAAAGTTGACAAACTGAAGAAACTGATCATGGAATCCAACTCCCATACTCTTATTGAGATTGACGGCGGGGTTAATTTCGAAACCGGAAAACGCTTGGTAAATGCCGGAGCCGATGCCCTTGTAGCAGGTAGTTTCGTTTTCAACTCTCCCGATCCGGAAGCAAACATCAAAGGACTAAAGGAACTATAAATGGGAAATTGAAAAGATTCAGTGATTACAAAAACGGAGGCCTTGTGCGGTTGGAATCTAAAATCTAAAATCATTAAATCTAAAATTAATAAGGTGGAAGCAATTATAAAACTGGAAAACGCCGTCATCCGGCAACAAAAAAACACGATTCTCAAAGATGTATCCCTAGAGATCAAAGAAGGTGAATTCGTTTACCTGATCGGTAAAGTCGGGAGCGGGAAGACGTCTTTGCTCAAAACATTATACGCCGAACTTCCCCTTATTTACGGTAAAGGAGAAGTTGCCGGTTACCAGTTGAGCAAGATCAAGAAATCACAAATTGCTTACTTACGACGCAAATGCGGGATCGTGTTCCAGGATTTTAAATTACTGACAGACCGGAATGTTTATGCGAACTTGGAATTCGTGCTGAAAGCCACAGGCTGGAAAGATAAGAAAGCAATCAAGGAAAGGATAAACGAAGTGTTGGATAAAGTCGAACTTCCAGACAAACGAGATAAATTCCCACACCAATTGTCCGGCGGTGAACAACAACGTATCGTACTTGCCCGAGCATTACTAAATGCCCCTCCTATCATTCTGGCTGACGAGCCTACCGGAAACATCGACCCGGAAACTTCCTATCGATTAGTTGAACTACTGAAAGACATCTGTGATAGTGGCAAAACAGTCGTTATCGCCACCCACCAATATGACCTAATAAAACATTTTCCAGGAAAAGTATTCCGATGTGAAAACGGTGTTCTTCAGGAAGATTTTTCGTTTGCAGAGAACCAAGCTGCCATGACAACAATCATCTCAGAAAATTCCGTTATTGATATTGAGAGTCTTACCAAGGAGATAGAGGAACCGACAGTTGTACATGAAGTTATTTCTTTAAATGAAGATCCGGAAATCCTCTCTCCCACTGAACCGACTTTACAAGAGATGCAAGAAATTACACTTGTAACAGAGGATTCTGAAATTACAGACTCCACAACAATATTAATAGAAGAAAAGATGACGGAAGAACCACAGGATACCTCCGAAGAAAATATCTCATCCGAAAATGATAAAACAAAGAAAAAAGATGATAACGATCCTGATTTTGTGGGATTTGAATTGATATGATACTTAAAAGGTCGGCTAATGCCGACCTTTTATTTAATCTTCATCTCGTATTTTAGTTTTGCTTGGAAATCAACAGCCATGCATCTGCAAACTCAGGATATTGTTCACGAACTTTTAATAATTCCTCACGAGCGGATGCCTCTTCATCAAATCCAGCAATACTTACCCGACTCATCCCTGCACTATTCTTCATGATAATGCTGCGATAACCCATCCCGTTCAATTTTGCTTGTAATTTCAAAGCATTGTCCACGTTTGAAAAACTGCCGACAATCACGTTATAACGTTTCAACACGTCCCCATGAGTCATAGTTACATTCTCTTCCCGAGAAACGACAGGTTTTGTATTTTCAGTTTTCTTTGTGGGATTTTGTGCCGTGGTTTGCACGTTTTCTTTCACTACAACAGTCTCTGTCTCCTCTTCCTCAAAAGGTGGTGCGTAAACACGTTTGTTAGTACCGCAACTGACAGTGATAAATGCCAATAAAATTACAGATACAATAATTCTCATTTTTCCCAATTTTTAATGTTATCAATCTTATATTAAAAAGGCAAATTTAGTGATAATACACGAGAATTAGATTGGAATAAAAAAGATTTTTTCTTACATGAACGTAAAAAGAAGAAAACACGGATAAGTCTAACACGCCTTACCCTTCTAGGCTATTATTAATTGTTATAACAATACGCTAAAACAAACATTATCTTCCTATCAAAAAACGAACGATTAATAATAGTAAAAAGTACTGATTCCGTTATGATAAGACCAAATACTAACTAGAGACTCTTTCACGCTGAGAATAAAAAAATTAATAAAAACATAATTTCATGTGAAAATAACCATTAATAACCTATATTTGTATGATTATTAATCGTTGGTTTAAAGATACGGCATTTACATGGAAAGTCAAATAACAACAAATTTCTGGGGACAAGACAGCGATAAAGCTTTCCGCTATTTATATGACAAATACGCATCAACATTGCGCTATTTTTCAGCTAAATATGTCGATGATGATGCGACCATTGAAGATGTAGTACAAGATGCCTTTCTCAATTTATGGGAAAAAAGAAATGAATTTAAAACAGAAAGTACGATAAAAGCTTATTTATACAAAATCGTACGTAGTTTCTCTGTCGACACAATCCGTCGCAGAAACATTGCAAATCGATATGCCGAAAAAATTGTTCTCGAAAAAGAAGATCAAGAATTCTTTCTGGAAAATATCGTTGAATCCGAAGTCTTTCAAATGATCCAAACCGTCTTTAACGAACTCTCCCCTTCTTGCCGAGAAGTGTATCAACTTAGTCTTCATGGAAAATCTCATGAAGAAATTTCCCAGTTACTGGACATCTCTGTGAACACGGTGAAAAAGCACAAAAATAACGCAAACCATTATATGCGGGCAAGATTAAAGCATGTACTTTCTTTCTTGTTATATATATAATAAAATTTAATACCTACTAGCAACAAAGTAACTTACTACTATAGCACGCTCTTACATTCAATTCTTTTTCTCCATAAATTTAATAATGTCTACTCTATTATTAATTTTCGACTTCCCGATGATAATCTTATTTTTTATCTCTTTATCCACTTCGCAGCATCCGCAAAAATCAGTTGCCCGGGGAATGCACCTTGATTAGAAAGCGTAATTTTAGCCTCTCCGTCCTTGAAGGTAAATACCCCGATGGAAACCCACATGGGAGCATTTCGGTTTTCTGTTCCGTAAACAGACTCATTTTCTCTCCCTAGGTTATCTGTCACAATCACCTTTCGATCGCCCGAACCATTAAAATCAATACGGATATCTGCCTTAAAATCGCCTTGTTCCAACGTATAGTAATAAGAAAATAACTCTTGATTAAACTGTAATCTCAAATTTAGACTTAAGTGATGTATAAAGACTTCATACTCGCCCGTTTCCGGCAAACAAGCACTCCATTCCACGTAACTTTTTTCTTTCCCGGCTTTTTTGAAATGATAACTCCGATAGGGATTTCCATAAGCCTCTGGGCTAACAGAAGATTTCCATTCGGGAAAATCTTCCATACTCATGTAAACCATATGCAAATACTCTCGATCTTTCCCAACATCACGTTTCAATAATCCCCTTGATTTCGTTTCTATCGTACGGAATCCGGCATCCTCGTTATCCACGATAATTTCTCCGACAAGAGGTAAAAACGAAAAACTATCCAACATCCATTCCCCACTCATAATCTCTACCTCTTCCGGTTCTTCTTTGAAATATTGTAGATACATATTAGGTAAATTCATCGCCATATTAGTTGAAATCCCCGCCGCATCAACCCAATCGGGTAAAACCACTTCCCAATGTTTACATGTTCCGGCCTCCACCGTTATACTCTTAAATTCCCGGAATTGCATATAATCTTTTTTCATGGCAGTAAACAAGGATATCACTCCTTCATTTCGTGATGCATTCCAAATATCAAACGACAAAACATACCCCTCCTTTGTTTTATGTTGCTCGATATCCTTCACGTAAAAACAGGGAATTCCACGAGAATCATATAACTCCCGTACCATATCTTCCAGATCTACCCCCAGCTTTACCTTTATTTCTTCCGCAAAAGAAGAAAACGGGATACGCTCGAACATATGTTCAAGTTTAAAACATTCCATAAATTTCTGTAAATTATCCGGAGGCACGACAGAATATAACTTTTTCTTTAAATAACGTCCTTTCACTTGCAGAATGGGGTCCACCTCCAACATATCGTCACCACTCTCCAAGATCTCCCGTAAACTATTACAGGTCAGTGATCGTTCTGCCTTTCGTTCTTTCTCCATCTCTTGCCCGTAATACTCCATTCGCAACTCGAAGGGTTCTACCTCAAATACCGACTGAATAACTCTATCCACATGAGGATATTTATCCGAAACCACGCATCCCATGAAATCGGCAAACATCGGTACGATAGAAAACAAATTCCGTTTGTCTTCCATAACCGACATTTTTGAAAACAACGATTTTATCACGACATGCAACGGCATGTTATTCGTCCGTGTCCCAAAATCCATAGCCCATGTCATCGCTAATTGTTTCTCCGTTAATTCAGCTTCCGTATGTTCTTTATCCCATTTTTTAATGGTTGCAACAAACTCTTTCAAGGGTGAGACAAAAACTTTATCACATTGATTCTCCGGGCGAAAAATAATCCCCGGCTGCACAAATTCACTACCTTCTTTCCATTCCCTCAAGTACGAACAAAATGCAACGGGAACCTCAACAATCTTCATCCTCCGGAAAGGATATTTGATGAACTGTGCGCTCACATTTTGATCCCAAGCCGCTTGAATCCCTTTATTTACAGCCTCCGCATCCCCATCACATTCTTGCAAAAGCATACTTTGTTCATCGAAATAATACACGTCCAGCTTCATACTGTCCAATGCGATCGAGCGAGATTTATATTTACCCATACATAACGATATACCCGACAAGGCATGATCATTCTCAAACAATATAGAATCTCCTTTTCGAAAAGCTTCTCCTTGTGATATCGCCGTGTAACCGGGAGCGGCAATTACCGTTAAATGGTAATCCGTGAACATTCGATTTACCATATTCGACTTACCGGGGGATACGGGAGGGAAACTAACGGGATACCACAGACATTCGGGTGTTAGCAACGTAAAATCTTTTTCAAGCAAAGCATTATGCCGTCCATACCCCATCAGGCAATTCCCCCAAAAAGCATCATAGTACACGTCATTATCGATATCCAGATAGCAAATTTTGTCATCAATCCTACCCTCATACTCCATCACGAGACAAATCTGTTCTCCTTTTCCCACGGGCAACTCCACTCGACATACCTGTCCTTCACGTTGATAAGGAATATTCCGATTATCCCAAGTTAATCCGGTAATCATCAACCCCGGATTTAAATAGAGAATAAACTCATTGATTCGATCCTCACTGGAATTTTCGACCAATAAACTATCACGTACTTTCATTCGTTCTCCTTCCTGTCGATACTCTATACGCTGGCTAATAATATTTAATCCCAAGTACTTATCCCGAGTTTTCTCGTACAATTCCACGTATACCCGCCTTATTCTCTGATCTTGCAAATAATCGTTATAATATAAAACTCCGGATACCCATCCCAATAATAAAATGAAACACCCGCCCCAAAAGGCTTGACGAGGAGCCCGAGTATTTCCCGGAATACGTTTCATATATCCCACCGCGAACAAAACCAGAGCAATCCCGACCAAAGCGAACGCCAATCGTTGTAGTAGATACGGAAACATACCCACGTGTCCCGTAACTTGAGAAAATGCATTGGGTATTTTCAACGCAAACATATCAAACATACCTTGGAATATCCCCGTTAAAAAACACACATCCAAGATACAATACCCCAACAGACAAGTAATAGCTAAAAACATCGATTTAACAACACCATGTACCAGCAAAGACAAACCTGTAATAAACAGCAAGGTCGGGAATGTTAACGTGAACAGGTAAAAAATATAAGGAAAGAATGTAAAAGAGGTTTGTTTCGTAATCATTTGGAAAACAAAAGCAGCAAAGGCCGCGATAATGTTTAGACAAAAAAACGAGGACACGATTCCGATCACTTTGCCGAACAGGTACTCTTTATTCTCGTAAGCCCGGGTTTGAATGGCAGCTATCGTATCCTTCCGCACTTCCCGTTGCACAAGGTCTCCCGAGACAAAAATTACGAACAAACATTGTAAAAAATTATAAAGTAAAGCATTCAAATAAGGTATTGAACAAGGTAATGCCCGCAAATTATACATGACGTGTGATGTCTGTAAGATAATCTGCAGGAAAAGCATCCCGGTCATTACAAGAAACACGAAGAAAATGAACAACCAATTCCTTCGTATTTGTTTCATTTCTTGAAGAGCCACTAATTTTACAGTATTGATATTCATAATCCTCGTGTTTTTATTGTTTATATTATTTTACCTCTTTTCCATCCAGATACAATGCTATTCGTTGCCGCAAAGCTTTCAACGATTCTAACGGGTTAGACTTTAAGACAAGCAAATCAGCCTCGGCTCCTTTACGAATAACGCCTAATCTACCCGCCTGACCGATAATTTCGGCTCCGACAGTTGTGGCTGCCCTTAGCACATCGGGAATACTCATACCGCACGAATCAGCCAAAAGATCCAATTCATCTAAAAAAGCGGATTTCATCCGGTCCCCTTCCATGTAAACCCAATCCGTTCCGGCAGCAATCTTCACTCCTGCCCGGTATGCCTCGTTCGTGTAACGGGCCGCGAATTCCATGTTATTTGTCATACATATCTTAATCGTGGCATCCAAAATAGTTCCCAGCCTTGCCATCTCCCGAAAAATAGAATCCCTACGTTCAATTTCAGCCTGTGAAAAACATTTTGCTTTAAATTCGGAAGTAAATCCTTCCTTTCCATCTATCAAGTACGTATGCGACACGGTTTCAACCCCAGCTTTCACCACATCCATCGCCGTTGCCGGGAATATCGCAAAATGCCCCCAAGGTTTAACCCCATGTTTATGGCACAATGGAACGATCTTTTTTAACATATCATAAGAAATATCGTTATACAATTTAAGTCCCGTACAACCATACACCTTAGCTTCTATAATTATTTTTTCCAGATGTTCCAAACTTGTACTGTCCGTTATTTCCTGACTCCAGGGTGCGTTCACAGTCTCGTACCCCCGTGTATCCTGGCGTGCTCTCCCTCCGTAATATTTCGGCCCTGCCCAAAATGAAGAGGTGTACACACTCGGCTCCACGATATTGCCACTATCCAGTTTTGCCTCGTAACGTTTCACGATACGAACATCCCCTCCCGCATCCCGAACCGTGGTAACACCATCGGCAATATACGATTCCGCCATGTCACGCATATATTCCGGAGTCATCGTGAAATTACCCCAATGCGTGTGAGAATCAATCAATCCCGGCATCAAATAAGCACCCGTGTAATCCGTTTGATTTCTTTTTATCTTTTTCTTTGCCTTAGCTATTTTCGTGATGATCCCGTCCTTTACCGAAACGGTCATTCCCGGAATAATCTTTCCATTCTCCACATCTACAATATTCGTATTGTAGAGGGTTACCGATTGTCCGTATGAAACCAGTACCAATGCCCCCAATAATGCGGTTAAAATAATTGTCTTCTTCATAACCATTTTCAATATTTAATAATTCTCATTTCATTTTTTCACCCACTTTACGGCATCTGCGAAAATCAATTGCCCGGGAAAAGCCCCCCGGTCATATAACTTCATCTTCACTTTGCCCTTTTCCAGATAATAGGTCCCGACTGGCACCCAGTCATTAGGTTTTTGATACATAGAATAAACAATTTCATTTTCGCTTCCATCATTTTCTTTCGTACGTATTTTTCTTTCATCTCTCTGATTTACATCAACAACAATATCAACCACGTTTAAATCTCCCTGTTCCAAAGTATAGTAATATGAGTATAAGTCAGCATTAAACTGGAAACGCTTATTCAAATCCGTCTGGTAAACAAACACCTCATACTCTCCCGCCTCCGGTAACTCGGTTTCCCATTCAACCCAACTATTCCCTTTACCAGCCGTTTTCCCGTGAAAACTCCTTACTGGATTCCCATAAGCCCCGGAAAAAACAGAAGCGACCCACCCCGGAGATTTCTTTAGCAAAAAATCAATAGAACTGCCATATTTTACAGTATCTTTATCCAAAGATAGAGCGTGCATAAATAACCTTCTGGACTTCTCTTCAACTACCCGAAAACCTGCACTTTCATCGTCCACGATATATTCTTTAGCCGATGCAAGAAAACAACTTGTATCTAAAGGTTCTCTTTCAACATGTGACGGGAGCGGTTCTAATCTAGTCCAGAATTGGCGGCTGTATACCTGAGGAATATTTGCAGATAAATTGGTATGCACGATAATTTCTTCCGTTTTGTAAGGAATAGGAACATACATCCGGGAACATTCTCCCCCCGCAATAACCCGACATCCCACTTTTTCCGTTTGACTCCCGATATCATTCTTTCTCGCGTAAAGAGATATTACCCCCTCTACCGCAGAGGAATTCCACACGTCAAATTCCACGACAGCATTTTCACCCTCGCTCCATTGTGCAATATTTTGAATATGAAATTGGGGTAACTGCCTATCGTGATACAATTTATCAATCACACCCCTTATATCGAAACTAAAACGCCGGTCAAACTCATTAATAAAGTCATCTATATCTATTCTCTGAAATGTATTTTGTTCTTTGAATTCCCTTAAAAAGATATCAAGTTCTTCTTCTGTAAAAAAAGAAAGCAGAAGATTTTTTAAATAATGACTTTTTAAATAAATGATTGTTTCAAGAAAAGGAGTTGACTCTTTGTTAAACAAAAGTTCCTGCAATGATTGGGATCCTAAAGTCAGAATCGCTTGATCTTCATGAGACACCCCGATCTGATTCAAATCAAAAGTAACATTAGATTCTCTTCGCAACAAGGAAATAATGATTTTATCAACACAAGGATACTTTTCCGAAAATATATACCCGGAAAAATTAGTAAACATTGGAGCAATGGAAAACGGGTTTTCTTGTTCTTCCGAAGCTAAATATCGTCCGGACAGAATATTGCGCAACGAGATCCCGACATTTTTATATTCCTTCAAATCAAAACTTTCCTTTAAAAAAGCAGAGACCATTTCGGATTCAATTTCTGTAGTTGAACGATTGGAATCAAAACCACGAAACCATTTAACTCGATCTTCTAATGAATAATACGTATTTCTATCACACAAATTCTCCATCTGGAATACGAACTCAGGCTGAAGAATTGTACCTCCATTACGAATTTGTAAACAACAAGAAACAGGTAATTCTATCATGGAAAGTTCATCAAAGGGATAGTCAATTCCTTGATTATATTCAAAATATCCCATGCTCTCTTCTAAACCTGCACGAACGCCATCCTTTGAACCATTAAATTGTTTGTAAAGAGCTCCATTCTCGCTGAAATAATACAAATTATATCGTATCCTACCATCATCTAAAGATCGTTGCCTATATTCTCCCATACACAATGTCAATCCGGACAATGCCTGCATATTGGTAAAACAAACCGTATCTTTATTTCTAATCCTCACCCCTTGCGAAATTACGGTCAAGGTTGTATCACATATCACGGAAAGCCGAAAAGAGGTAAAATCCCTCTCCGATTGATTGGGTAATAACGGGTCCACGGGAGGAATACGAACCGGATACCATAAACATTCAGGGGTTAACCACGTGAATCGATCCGACACGAATGCCGCATGTCTTCCATGTGACATTATCGCTTGGTTATCCAAAGGATTCGTATGTATTTTATCACCTAAATCCAGATAACAAATGCTTTCATCAATCTCTCCGATATATGATATTCGAATACATTTTACCTCGTGGGGTAAAAAACACTCTTTCAAAACCAGTACTTGTTTTTCTCTCACGAAATCAATAACTCGATCTTCTGTTTTTATTTGTTCTACCTGTAAGCCGGGATTCAAAAACAAGCCTATTTTTTCAATCTTTCGTGAACAATTATTTTCCAGAATCAAGTCGTCTACAACCATGATTTGATCTCCCTCTTGCTTAAAAACAATGTCTTGACTTTTTATCTCGATATTCTGCTCCGGCCTATTCTTTTCATACTGGACTAAATAATCTTTCCGTTTTTGGTTCATTTCCTCGTAATGAGAATAGTAACCATAACCCAGCATCCCCCCTAACACCACCGCTCCGATAGCAACTCCCAACAGTTTGCGGAAACATCTTTCACGATCCGTCAAACGTTTCTGAAAAATAACACTCCCCAAAAGCATTCCTCCCGCCAAGACAACAAAACTAAACCGTTGAAGTAGATAAAGACCCGGTCCCACATGCCCAGTCAGCGAAGAAAATACATTTGGAACATCCGTACTCCACACGTCAATACTTCCGTAAGCCACATTACTTAAAATGAAGGTATTCAGTAATAAATACCCCAAAAGAATAAAAAGGGCTAAAAACGGGATTCTTACCACATGAACCATGAAGAAACTTATCCCGACCCAAAATAATAATGTTGGTACATTCAGCGTTACCAAGTAAAACACATAAGGAAATAAAGTAAATTCCGGAGACGGTATATTTACATGAAATAGCATCGTGGCCAAAACGACTAGTATATTCACACCTATACCCATCACGACAATCGCGATCATTTTCCCCGTAAGATACTCTATGTTCATGTACGGACGAATTTCAATACTATCTAATGAATCTGCATGTTCGGTTCTACGGATAAAATCAATCGTGAAAAAGATCGCAAAAACGCTCTGAATATAATTGAATATATAGGCACTTGTAAAAGGAATCGCACAGGACAAAGCACGTAAAGAATAGGGTAATCTTTCGTCTTGTATACAAACCTGTACTACTCCAATAATTACAACGGAAATAATTACATAAAGAATAAACAACCAATTCCTCAAAATCAGTTTCAACTCGTACAAAATAATCAAACCGATCCTATTCATAATTTACTTTTATCCGTAAAAAACAAAATTCATCTTCTATATTTTTTCACCACGAAGATTATCACCCCCAAACTTAAAAGCACAAATATCCCCCACTTCCACCATTGGAAAAACCCATTATCTGGTTCAAGAGTGATTATAGGCATTTCATTCGCCATTTTATCTTCGTAAATCGCCTCTTTTTCTACTGTTTTATACCCTTTTTTGCTAACTTCTAAATAATATTTTCCCAACCTCGTAATAAGAGAATCATTCATTATAAGAATACCACCAAATAACTCCTTAGTTGTATACCCACCTTCACAAATGAAATTATGCTTATCATCATATACCAACACAAAAGCACTATCAACAGGTGTTCCATCAGGATAATAAACAGAAACACTCAATATAGGTACACGTTTATACTTTTTAGTTCCCATTTGCTGAGAATATCCGTTCACAACAAATACCATCGCTATAACATACAATATAATTACTTTCATTTCAGTATTTTATATTTGTTAATGAAAATGAGATTCTTAATTAATTTAGTTAACTGATCAATCGCTGTTTATCCGGTAAAAATCCGAATAATCTAAGTATGTCTCTATTTTTATTTTGAATAGGAGAATAAGCTACAAATTCAGGAACACTTAATAATCCTGTAAAAGGATAATTATCAACATTTATCTCAACTATAAGATCTGAACCTATAGGCATCATTATCGTTACTTTTATATGTTTTCCTCGATCCCACACATGAATATCATACGAAGCCCCTCCACGTAAGGCCGGATATATTCGTGGACCAAGATTTAACGTACTGGCAGTATTCCCAGGTCCCACAACATCAATTTTAGCATCATAAATCATCCCTTGATTATCTTTGACATAAACTGTCAATCTTTCAGCCCATAATACTTGTGAAAGACACAAAAAGCATATTAGGCATATTAGCTGTTTTATTATACTATTCCTTTTCATAATCATTATTTTTATTAGATATAAAAAAATCTCATTTTCTATATTTTCATAATAAAATCACCCCTTCTTCACAAAAGTCTCAATCTCTTCCACGTTCGGATTCTTTTCCAATACCTCCCCTTCCGGAGATATCAAATACAAAGTTGGTATAAACTCCACCTTATAATCATCCGCCGTATCGCTTCCATTTATCTTCTTGTCGATAAGTAATTGTATCCACATCGGTTGATCCTCCTCGATAGCTTTCAACCATTGATTCTTATTCTCATCACAGGATATGCCGACAACCTCCACGCCCAACTCATTCAAACGGGGATAATGCTTTTTCAACTCTTTCGCTTTCACCCGACAAGGTTTACACCAAGATGCCCAGAAATCAACCAATAAATACTTTCCCTTGTAATCAGATAACTTCACGATATTCCCTTTCATATCCGGCAACTTGAAATCAGGAACTTTACCTGTCAATTGTTTCGCCTTCTCCGCCTCATACTTTTGCATCACCTCACTTCTAACCTCCGATTCAGGGCCTTTCCCCATAGCTTCAATGACCTGTGTGAAAAACTTAAAATCATAAATTATTATCCACATATTATCTCGAACCAAGGTTACAGCCACATCCGTATCTTTAAAATCAGCAATCATATCCAGAAGCAAATCATTACCTTTCAACCATAAACGTTCGTTTTCCAATCTCCATTTTTCCCCATTCTCTCCCGTTGACCTCGCTTCTTGTTGTTGCAAATCACGCATGGCAGCCGCATTCTTTTCTATCGCATTCAGATGACTATTCAATCTAGACTGTATATTTTGTTGTTCCTCCGCCACAACCTGATACCCTTCTTCCATTTTTTTCAAACGATAGGCACCGGATTCCGGGTAAAAATAAATACGTCCACCCCGACTCCCCACGTTTAAATAAAGCAAACGATTTTCAGACTTTCCTTTCAACTTAAAACTCTTATCCGAACCGACGGGACAACGAGCAAGAGTGTCTGCACCTTTTCCCTCTTGTGATACCAAATAAATTTCCGTCACGTTACAATCTTCGGGTAAAATTCCATTAAGAGTATACGTGTTAACAGAAGAGCATGACAAACATGCCATTCCTAATAAAAGAATATGTATTATTTTCATGATATATGTTTATAAAAAGAGGAGGATCGTAATAACACAACAATCCTCCCCGCAACTTAGTATCTATTCAATTTAATAACTCCATCTTCCGGTTGCAGTCATCGAAACGATCTTTCCACTCATCTGCAAAGGTTCTTCTTTCTGTGCCCCAAAATCATTTACCAACGTGCTAAGAACATACACCCAACTATTCACGCCATCGCTTGAGGCTACAAATAGTCGTTCTTCCTTGGCATCCAATAACATATCCACGACCTCTCCATTAGGAACCGTAAATAAATCACGAATCTCTCCTCCATCTCCATGCATTCTCACTATTTTATTTCCGTTGGCAATAAACCAATACAAAGAATTCATTCCCAATACACTTATGGAATTTTCATCCATCAAATTCTCTCGTTCCATGATTTTTTCATACGAAAATTCCCATATTGGTAAAAAAGTAACCATATCCCACTCGTCTGCAGTCATTAATAAACGATAGAAATAAGCTTTCTTCTCTTCCGCATTATAAAGTACCGGACGTAACTCTTCATACCCGAAATGGCCTGCTGTTAAGAATTTTTGTCCCTCTGTTGAAAATTTATCCGTAGTAATAGGTATTATTTCATCATATAACGCACCCGATCCGTTATGCAATCTTACAAACTGATAATTCGTGTTATCATAAGTAACCCACATATAAGCATCCATCTGCATATTTCCATCTGCCCATGTAGCAAAATCATGATTACCAGCTACAGGACGCATTAATGCCTGATTATTCATATAATTATAGCCGAACAATCCCTCTTCCGCGGCAATCATTCCCCCCATATACAGTCTCATACTTTTCGGTGTAAATGTTCCCGAATATTCTCCTTTTATAATACCCTCTCCATAAATTCGCTCCAACTTCATTGTTTTAGGATCCATAGCAACCATTTTTCGATCACCCTCGGCACAAAGTATTACAAAGTTACTATTATAATAATACACTTGTTTCGGCTGTTTACTCAAACTACCCAAAAGTGGATTAGCTGTTTCAAACACATCATGTATTAAAGGGGCGCTTTCCCGGTCTCTCCGTTGCATGGATAATTTCGCATACCCCTCGGCATTCTCACTCAAAATATAAAGGGCATTCGTGTAAGCCGTGCCGACTTTTACAGTAAAAGACTTGTAATATTTTAAGTTCGTTGTATTATCCGTCACGCATAAAAATGCAGTATATCCACCACTACCGGAGGGAGACGGTTCTTCCGTAATCATTCCGTCACAAATACGTGACGTTGAAATAACATGATTATTTACTTTCCACTCGAAACTTAAATCTTCAATATTCTTCCCAGTTTTGAAACTCAGGTAAGGTTCTATCTCTAAAATATCAAACTGATCTATCGTGTATGTTTCCTTGATGCTGTCAATCCCTATCTCGTTTACAATCGAATAAGAATAATTTCCATCATCATCAGCACATCCGATTACCCACAACAGGGTTATAAAGATATATAAATATTTTTTCATGATATTACTCTTTAATTAGTTTAATGTGTACACGGTATCGTCAAACGGACATTATTTTCATCATAAAACTCTTCTCGTTCAAATAACTCCTTCAATTCTAATATTAAAGTTAACTCCAAAGGAGCAACCCACCAGTCCGGTCTTTTACCCGTTAAATCTCCAGTGCCTCCATATATCTTAATCCATTCCCGATATTTTATCGGATGGAAGGTTCCAAAACAATCACTCCAATTATCCCACCAGGACGGTTTTTCCAAAATATCCGAAACTTGAATAGCCAAAAACAACCTTTCTTGAGCTCCTTCAACAAAGTCTCCCCCTGTCTTGATTCTCAAACCAATTTTACGGGCAACTTTATCCATATCACGACGGAAAAATTTCACTCGTAAAGAATCAGTCGTTTTTTCGGCTCCCAAGACTTGCTCTTTACGAAGAGCCTCGTAATGAACCCCAGCTTGAGTCCCGTTGTATTCCTCAACCTCAATCATATATGTTCGCTCATGTCCCGTGGCCATTCCTCCAATTTGTACCGGGATACAAATTACTCGCTCTGTTGCTTCCATATCAAAAGCAAATGAATAAACCACTGTATCCTCACGGAAAATCAAACTGGAATCCAATTTCCTGTATTCATCTATATCATCACTAGTTTGCGGAAACCGAAAACATATTGAATCGGGGCCTTTAAACATTTCTTTATCAGCTTCACTACACGCAAACATTGATGCGAAAATGATACCCAATAATATATAATGTAATTTCTTCATTGTATCTAATTTATAAACAAATAAAAACCTTATTAATTTCCACCGTGTTCCAATTCACTATCCGGTATCGGTAATTCAAACAATGCACGTGAAGCCCTTATATTACCTTCTCTTGTGATTATATCCCGGTATTGGCGTTTATACTCGTAAAACAGTTTTCCTTCTCCCCAAAATTCTTTCATGTACTCGTACATGATCTGTTCTGCTAAAACAACTTTATTATTTTTCAAATCTTCAGGTAGAGGAGTAAGATTACGTGAAACTCGAACTTCGTTCAATAAACGATAAGTTTCAGGAGCGTTTGTTTCTAAATTTGCCTCTGCAGCGATATAATAAATTTCAGACAACCGAATCATAGGTAATAATTTTTCCCACACGGTAATATCTTTTCTTGTAACAGTACCTCCTGCCGTATTACTTTCATAGGTTCGAGCATATTTTCCTAAAATCCAATAAGTTGTAGACAGTTTCACCTCTTGCCACCAGTACACTCTACGATAATCTTCCACACTTCCATAACCGTTTGTCTCGTAAATAAATCCCCGAGTTGGAAGGTCTATATTATATTTATATGAACTATAAAGCTGATATCCCATTTTTGACTCTATTTTCTCATCATGAAGAGCCCATATCAATTCTCGTTCAAACATCAGATTGGGTCCCCTACTATCCATAATGTCATCTCGTTTCAACAACTGGAAAATTTCCTTCGCATCAATAATCTCTTGAGCATATTTCAACGCTTCTGAATTATTTCCTTTTAGCTGGTAAAAACGAGCTAAAGTTCCACAAACCGCATAATAATTCATCCGAACGCCTCTAAATTGGAAAGCCAAATCTTTGTTATCTAAATTCTTATTGGCTTTTCGCCCATATTCCTTAATTGGGTCATCGGACAATAAAGTATAAGCCTCAAGTAAATCTTTTTCAATCTTCCCAAGCACTTCTTCCGCTGTCATAAACGTAACAAGTTCATTAGAAAACTCCTCCCTATAAGGAATTGATTTCTGATTTAATCCTTCCTTTAGCACGGGGCCAAATAAACGTAACAAATCCAAATGAACGTAAGCACGTAGTCCCAAAGCTTCACCCTTGATCAAATCATAATTTTCAAATTTTCCCTTATCACTATCCTTTAAATTCTGTAACAACAAATTAACATTAGCGATAGCTTCATACATCTTTCCCCATGTCCCGTTAAATCGACCTACCAACGTCGCATCTTTATAGTCAAAATCATACGCTTTGCCTATTTTATTCCAATACCTCACAATTTCATCTACATAACCAAGAGTCAGCTCTTCCCCGTATGCCTCTTGAGATGTAAGTAATATATACGTACCGGTTAATGTCTGCAAACACCCCTTCTCATCCTCGAACATCTTTTCCGCATCTACCTGTCCGAGTGGCTCCACGTCCAACCACTTATTACATGCACTTAACGATAAGATAAGGCCAAGTAGCACGATATATTTCATTTTTCTCATAATATTAAAAGTTTAGATTTAACGAAAATGTAAACTGCCGGGCAAAAGGATATTCAATCCCTCTTTCTCGCTTCACGGTAGACACATAGAATAAATTACTACTATTCAATCCCAAACGTAATGCAGATACACCCACTTTTCTCAATAATTCCGGTGCGAAACGATAAGAAATAGAAATATTACTTAATTCCAGATAGTTATTATCCTGCACGAACCGACTTGAAGCTTTTGAAACCGTACGGTCTGCAATATCTTTATAAAATGTATAGTCCCCGACTTTTTGCCATCTCTCTCCTAAAACTCGCTTATCTGCATTTGTTGTGGGATCAGCTCCTTCAACCCGCTCAGCTAACGTTGAATTATACACCTGTCCTCCAAAACTATAATTAAACAACAAATTCAAAGAGAAATTTTTCCAAATGACATTTGTTCCAATATTTCCTTCCAATTTAGCATCCGTACACCCAGCAACAATTTTATCCCGATAATCCCACTCTTCCGTGATTTTTCCCTCTCTAGTCAAATAAAGTTCTTTACCGTTAGCCGGATTTATCCCTAAAGAACGAACAACCTTAATCGCATTCAACGATTCTCCCTCTTCATACATGGCAATCGCTTTTGTTTGATCTGTTTCAAGAGCATTACTTTCATCATTTAAAGCACGTAGGGCATTACTGATTTTTTCGATACTATTTTCATTATGAGTTCCACTAATATTCACGGCCCAGTCAAAATTCTTCTTCCGGATAATTACGGCATTCAGATCAAACTCATAACCTTTATTGCGTTGTTCTCCAAAGTTTTCTGTATAGCTACTAAACCCAAGGGATGGAGCAACACTTACCGGTAATAACAAACCACTCGTTAAATCGTTGTAATAATCAAAACGAACTGTCAGGCGTCGCTGCATAACCTCTAAATCCAAACCGATATTTCTTTTCTGACTCCGTTGCCATTCCAATTTATCATTACCATAAGTAATAAAAGAAGCACCCAGTGACTGATAATAAAATCCATCTTTATACTCCAATGTCGTACGTGCAACGTAAGGATCAAAATTTTGATTTCCTGTCAAACCAATAGAACCTCTTACTGTTAATCTACTCAACCAAGCGGCATTTTTTAAAAAGCTCTCGTTGTTCAAATTCCACCCTACACCAACAGACCATAAAGGAGCAAAACGCTTGTCTTTACCATATTTAGAAGAACCATCTATACGCCCGGAAAAGTCTGCAAAATATCGATTATCATACGAGTAATTAATATTTCCGAAAAAACCGACCATTCGATCCGTTCCTTCCGATCCTCCCGGTCTACCTCCATCTAAATAAGTTGCGGCAAATTGTACTTCATTAAAACGTTCATCCATAAAACCAGTTGCCTCGAAGCTACTAGCTGAAGATTGGTTATCAACAACATTTAAACCAATACCAGAGAAAAGCGTGTGCTTGTCAATTTGCAAAGTATAATTTAATGTCGTATTTATATTGTAGGAGAAACTTTTATTCAAACCTTGCTTATAACTTCCCTTTTTAGCAGCATCGCTCTCGTTAACAAAAGAAGAATGTTCCGGAGATAAATATTTATCACTTGTCCCTATTGTTTTCGTTAACGAAATTGATCCCATCAATCGCAAAGTTGGTGTAAAAAAATAGTCGATTTTCAAGTTATCTGTAATCGTTTGGAGACTTTCTTCATCCTTATATGGTAATCTTGAATTATAAATAGGATTTTGATATTGAGGTTCACTAGATTTTTTGGACAATCCAATATGCACCGGATAAGTTTTTACAAGTTTACCATCTTCCCCGTAAATCGGATTATACGGATTAGCTGCTGCATAATCAGCAAAAGAACCATAAGGAGAATTTTGTACTTTTGTCTGGCTAAATTCAAAACTATTACGAATGTTTATTTTCTCTCTTACTCGATAAGTTAAATCAAATGAAACGCCTAAAACTTCCCTGTAAGACTTCTTCATTACTCCATTGTTACGGTTATAATTAGCACCCAAACCATATATAACAGCATCACTTCCTCCTTCAAGATAAAGGGAATGAGAATGAGACACGGCATTACGTACCGGTTGAGCCAACCAATCAGTATTAACCCCTTTTGAAACATTGGATTTTATATACTCTTCAACTTCCATACTAGGCACACTTGTATAGTCAAATAACCCGGCCTTTTGCTCATATTCTAACTTTTCTCTTGCATTCATCAAATCATAATCAGACAAATCTGCGATAGACAAACTGGTTCGATTGGAGTAAGAAATAGCAAATTTACCGGAAGCAGGTCTCCGAGTCTCGATCACAACCACCCCATTGGCTGCACGAGATCCATAAAGAATTGTTGCAGAGGCATCTTTCAAAATGGTCAAACTTTCAATACGGTCCATATCCATATCAAAAACCCGTTGTAATGTCACCTCGTAGCCATCTACTATAAAAGTAGGAATGTTACTGTTTCCCATGAAACTACTTTCTCCCCGAACGAAAAAGTCGGGTAAAGAGTTCGGGTCAGATCCTCTTGCATTATTCTCTTTTATTTTAAACGAAGGATCAACCATCTTTAAAGCCTCTATCAAATTTACATTCCCAAATTTACGAAGCTCCTCTCTTTTAACAGACGTTACTGCTCCGGTGAAACTTTCTTTTGATTTATTAAAATACCCTGTGACAACCACATCTTCAAGCTCTTCTGCATCTTCTTTCAATTTTACATTTATCTGACTTTGCGAGCCAAGGATAATTTCTTGGGATTTCATTCCCACAAAAGAGAATACCAACACTTGTGCTCCTCCACTAGGAATTTCAAGTCTATACTCTCCATCAGGATTGGTAGCAGCACCCAAACTGGTACCCTTAATCATCACTGTAACTCCAGGTAATACATTCCCTTGTTCATCGGTAACTTTACCTGTAATAACTCTTGATTTACCTTCTTCCTTTACAGCCTTTTTACGAATAATAATCGTCTTACCATTTATCTCGTAACCGAGATTCGTCCCTTTCAAACAATCCGTCAAAATTTGCCCAACCGTTGCATCCTTGAAAGCGACATCCTGCCGGGCAAATGATTCCAGATTCACGTCACGATAAACGAAATCATAATCAGAATTCTTACGGATCTCACTGATAATCTCTTTCAAAGAGGCATTTTTCAGCGAAAACGTAATTTTTCTTTCCTGCGAATACGCATTCAGACTAATTTGGGTGGTGAAAATTAAGAAAAGGAGGAATAAAAACCGCCTCTTCCCGACGACATTAGAATTTTTCTTCATAACTTTGTTTTTTGAATTCAACAATTCCTCACGCCCCGAGTCAACAGGGTGTGAAATGTAAAAAGTAGTGTTAGCAGCGCTACTTTTTTATCTTACAATAACCGTATTATCTTTTACTTCAAATTGTACTTCCCCAGTTTTACCAATCAATTCTAATACTTGGATAAACTCTTCGTGTTTTTTCATATTCAAAGAAAATTGGTATGAACGCAATTCATCCCGACTGTAAAATACATCAATGTTATACCACCGCCCCAAGTCGGTCAGAATTTTCTCCAATGGGCAATTATCATACACCAAACGTCCGTCTGCCCATGCCAAATATAAATCAACATCCACGTCCCGAACTTCCACCCCCATCGTTAATTTATTAAACAACACTTGTTTATTCGGAACAAGTTTCACACTTTTACCTTCCACCCTTACCGTTACTTGACCACTTTCCAACGTGGTTTGTATATCCTTTTCGTCTTTATATGCCCGAACACCGAAAGTAGTTCCGGTAACCAGCACTTCCAATTCTCCAGCTGTCACGACAAAAGGATGTTCCGTATTTTTCGCTACTTTAAAATAGGCTTCACCGGTTAAATACACCTTACGCTCCTTACCCTGAAATTTCACGGGAAAGCTTAACGTTGATTCTGAATTCAAATAGATAATCGTACCATCCGATAGTGTAAGTAAATATTCTCCACCCCGTGGAATCTCCAGCGTGTGAAAAACTTCCGTAGTGTCAGGAGAATCAATATCTCTGTATTTTAAAGATCTGGTGCTAATCAATAATAAACTGTCACTCTGAGCCAGATCAGAACGTAACACCTCGTTTTCCAGATCAACTTTACGCCCATCGGGTAAAATCAAAACAGCCCGGGAACCGGGAAGTTGCACCTCATACTTGGCTACCGGAAGTATTTCGGCTTGTTTTTTATCCCCGAAAAAATAAAAAACACCTCCCACGCTTAATATTAACACAATAGCAGCTGCATACGGGAACCATTTTATCTTCCGAACAGATCGACCGGATCGTGCTTTCTGTTGGAGTTGCCACCATCCTCTCTCCTTCTCTTCTTCCGTTTTCACGAAACGGGAAATACTTTTTTCCACGTATTCGCTTGACAACATTCGTTGAAAAAGTTCTTCATGCCTCGGGGAAACCGATCTCCATTCGTTCAGTTCTTTCTCCTGCGCATTGTCCGTCATTCCTTGCACATGAAGGAAAATCAACCGGGCTATATGTTCTTCTTTGCTTAACATCTTTTTGGGCTTTTATACTAAAGCGATTTGAATAGCGTTTGGTGTAATAAAAAAATCATTTTTTTAATCAAATAATAGCAATTACTTCCTTCAGACAACAAAAAGAAAAGCTATCATATTGATAATAACCAACGTTAGTTCGATATAATCATCGGCAATAGTTTTTAATGAAAACTATCGGAAATCCTACCGAAAAGCTATGGAGATAATCCCCCTTATTCGTTGCTTATACGTTGCTCGTACGTTGCTCATACCTTACGGGATGACTAAGTTTCGAGTAAACTTCGAATAATCGCTGAATAAGTGGGATTACTTGGGTTTATTTACTACTTTATTGGGGTTAGATTTGGGTAATATGACTGGTAAGTTAAAATATAATCCATATTTTTGCGAGGAAGAATTCAAATGATCAAAACACAATAAAATGAGAAAACTATTATTTTTATTCATGCTAGTCTGTACCATGCAGTTACATGGGCAGACAGTCAGGGAATGGATGGGATTACCTCCCGTCCCGGTAGAGTTTCCGGCTTTCGGAGACATGAAAAACGTGGAAAACAAAACATTTTCCCAAGCGGATTTATTAACTCTTTCCACGTTTAACATCGAGAACTTAACCCCTGCCGTGGGAGAACAGGAATTACAATATCACTCTCTAACTTGGGAAACCACAACCGTGAATGATAACGTTGTTATCTCCCAAATTAAAAGTGCCATTCCGGCAATCGGATTGTATGCCGTTTACGCAGAAAACACGCAATGGACGAGCGGGAAACTGCAATTTTCATTTTACGGGAATGCCGAAGTTTACGTGGACGGAGTGAAAAAAATCACGTACACCAGCCACAAGGGAACCGAAGCCGTAAACCAAGAATGTGCCCTGCAATGGGTTCCGGGAAAACACTCCATCATCGTGAAAAGCCTGCAAACGAAAGAAAGCGACAAACTATTTTCAGCTCAATTTATTGCAAACCCCGATTTCAAGGATGCCCCGGTGGAATTTACCTTATCCCCAAAACGCGGGAAAAATATACTGGACGTGTTAAACGGTCCCAGAATCGGAGGGATACAAGTTTCTCCCAGTGGAAAATACCTGATCATGGTAGAAGGTGAGATTATAAAAGGCAAAAGCAGTTCCATGACAAACGTGTACAGAATTGCTGACAAAGAGATCGTGTACACGTTCTACGGCAACAATGTTAGTAACTTGACCTGGATACCCGGAGAAGACAAGTTGTCTTATCTGATAAAAGAAGGAACGGGAAACTCCCTGTATACCTACGACATCGAGCACCAGAAGTTAGAACGCCTATTCCGGGACGATCAAACGATCAGTTCTTTCTCATGGTCACCAGACCGGAGTTATCTTATCTATTACAAAAATGAAAATTACACTCCGAAAGAATGGGAACTCCGCAAACTCGACGGGATCGAAGATCGACAGGCTTATTATCGTAATCGATATTTCCTATGCAAATATGATTTAGCCACAGGCATACATACTCGCTTAACTTGGGGTAACCAAACGACTTCCATCATGGACATCAGCCACGATGGTAAACAAATTCTGATCAGCACCGGACGACCGGACTATAACGAATACCCGTACCGGAAACAATCCGTTTACCTGTTACATGCCCGCACGAATCAAATTGACACGCTTTGGAAAGACCGTTTGGTTGACATTCAATGCCTCTTTTCTCCCGATGACTCGAAATTGTTAATTGCCGGAGCTGCTGACGCTTTCGGACAAATGGGGGTGAAAATCGGTAAGGGACAAATCGTGAACGGATACGACACGCAGTTATATATTTATGACTTAAATTCAAAAGAAGTAACTCCAATTACAAAAGATTTCAATCCTGCCGTATCCAACTACATCTGGCATACCGACGGGAATATCTATATCGTAGCCGGAGATACCGATTATGTTTATCTGTTCCGGTATGGAAAAGACGGAAAAATCTCGAGAATAGAATGTCCGGGTGATCTCGTACAAAAAATTAGTTTGGCTCAAAACGGGAATACCGGGGTTTACACCGCTTCTGACGAGAGTTACCCGACCCGGGTCTATACCTTGGATTTGACTACCCTCAAAGCACAAGAATGGGCCGATCCACAAGGCGAACAATACAAAAATATAGAGTTCGGACAGGTGAAGGACTGGGACTACAATTACAAGAAAGGAACCACAATAGACGGACGCTATTATCTACCGGCAAACTTCGATCCCAAGAAAAAATACCCGATGATCGTGTATTACTACGGGGGAACAACCCCAGTAGAAAGAACTTTCGGAGGAAGATGGCCATTCAATCTATACGCTGCGAATGGATATGTTGTATATGTGATGCAACCCTCTGGTGCGACCGGATTCGGACAAGAATTTTCAGCCCGTCATCAAAACAACTGGGGTAAAATCACGGCAGACGAAATCATTGCCTGCACGAAAGCATTCTTGAAAGCACATCCATTCGTGGATGCCCAACGCATCGGATGCATGGGTGCCTCTTACGGTGGATTCACAACCATGTACCTACAAACCCGCACGGACATCTTCGCTTGTGCCATTTCACATGCCGGAATTTCCTCCATTTCCAGCTACTGGGGTGAAGGCTACTGGGGATATAGTTATAGTACGAACGCATCGGCTCACGCTTTCCCGTGGAATCGGAAGGACATCTACGTGGATCAAAGCCCGCTATTCAATGCGGACAAGGTAAAAACCCCCATGCTTCTATTGCATGGTACGGCCGATGTAAACGTACCCACGGGCGAAAGCATCCAGTTCTACACCGCACTGAAACTTTTGGGTAAGGACGTGGAACTCGTACTGATCAAGAATGCCGACCATGCCGTGGTAGACTATAATCAACGAATCATCTGGGGGAATACGATCATGGCTTATTTTGCCAAATACTTGAAAGGTGAACCCGCTTGGTGGGAAAATATGTACAGGGATAAAAACCTATAAATAATTTAAAATTTAGAATGTAGAATTTAGAATGCACACAATTTCAAATTCTACATTCTAAATTCTACATTTTAAATTAAAAAAAATGGCTCAGGAAATTGAACGCAAATTCTTAGTGAAAGGGAATTTCAAGCCGGAAGTATTTAAATCTACCCGTATCATGCAGGGGTATCTCTCTTCCGTGCCGGAACGTACCGTTCGGGTACGAATCAATGGAGAACAGGGATTCCTCACGATCAAGGGAAAAGGAAATCATTCCGGCATTAGGCGTTACGAATGGGAAAAAGAAATACCTTTAAACGAGGCGGAAGAGTTATTACAACTCTGCGAACCCGGTATTATCAACAAAACCCGTTACCTTGTAAAAGCCGGAGAACACACCTTCGAAGTGGATGAATTTCACGGGGAAAATGAAGGCCTAGTCATAGCAGAGGTTGAATTAAAGAGTGAAAACGAGAATTTCATAAAACCTGCATGGCTTGATAAAGAAGTGACCGGGGATGACCGGTATTATAACGCCATGTTGACAAAACACCCTTACACGAGGTGGTAAAGTTTTTAGATACTTTGATTTCCCGACAGAAAAGCATACCTTTGCCGAAAATTTAAAATTTTCATCAAAAAATATAGGCATGGAGAAGATCCTTAATCGAGTAGCGGATAACATCCGCATCCTTTCAGCTTCTATGGTTGAAAAAGCAAAATCAGGTCATCCGGGAGGTGCAATGGGTGGCGCTGATTACATTAACGTGTTGTATTCTCAATTCTTGAACTTCGATCCGGATGATATGACATGGGCAAACCGGGACCGTTTCTTCCTTGACCCGGGACATATGTCTCCGATGTTGTATTCTATGTTGAGCCTGATCGGCACGTATAGCATGGAAGACCTGAAAAACTTCCGTCAATGGGGAAGTGTAACCCCGGGACACCCGGAAGTGGATTTTAAACGAGGCGTGGAAAACACCTCCGGCCCTCTCGGTCAAGGTCATGCCATGGCAGTCGGAGCCGCTATTGCAGAGCGTTTCCTGGTAGCTCGTTTCGGAGAATGGATGGCTCACAAAACGTACGCTTTTATCTCTGACGGTGGTATACAGGAAGAGATTTCACAAGGAGCCGGACGTATTGCGGGAACACTGGGATTATCCAACCTGATCATGTTTTATGATGCAAACGAAGTACAGCTATCCACCCGCGTGAATGAAGTAACCTGCGAGGATACCGCTGCCAAATACCAGGCTTGGGGGTGGAACGTGATCACGATCAACGGGAATAACGCTGACGAGATCATCAAAGCATTACAAGCTGCCAATGCTGAAAAAGAACGTCCGACTTTGATTATCGGTAAAACCTTGATGGGTAAAGGAGCCATAGGGGCTAACGGGGAAGATTTTTCCGACAAGGTTTCCACTCACGGGCAACCTTTAACCGGAGCCGGGGCTTCTATTGAGAAGACGATTGAAAACTTGGGTGGCGATCCGCAGAACCCGTTCACGATCTTCCCGGAAGTAGCCGAGTTCTATGCTAAAGTCCTTGATGAAAAACGGGCTTACGCCAAAGCTAAAAAAGCAGAGCAGGCAGCTTGGGAAAAAGCAAACCCGGAATTAGCAGCCAAACTGCACAAATTCTTATCCGGTAAAGCTCCCGAAATTGACTATAAAGCAATCCAACATAAAGCAAACATTGCCACACGTGCCGCTTCGGCTGACGTGTTGGTAGCCTTGGCTCAACAGGTAGAGAACATGATCGTTTCTTCTGCCGACTTGAGTAATTCTGACAAGACCGACGGATTTATCAAAGGTGGAGCCCGTAACCTTGTGAAAGGGGATTTCAGCGGGGCATTCTTCCAAGCCGGAGTTGCAGAGTTGACTATGGCTGTAATCTGTAACGGTATCGCTCTTCACGGGGGTATCTTCGTGGCTTGTGGAACCTTCTTCGTGTTCTCCGACTACATGAAACCTGCCGTACGTTTGGCAGCCTTGATGGAAGTTCCCGTGAAATACGTTTGGTCTCATGATGCCTTCCGCGTGGGAGAAGACGGACCGACTCACCAACCGATTGAGCATGAAGCGCAATTACGTTTGATGGAAAAACTGGAGAATCATTCCGGAAAAATGAGCTTGTTGGCCCTGCGTCCTGCCGATGCTGCCGAGACTTCCGTTGCTTGGAAAATGGCCATGGAAAATACCTCTACCCCTACCGCTTTGATCCTGTCTAGACAAAACATCACGGATCTTCCGGGAACAGATCGTTATGACGAGGCTTTACAAGCGGAAAAAGGTGCTTACGTGGTATGCAAAAACGGAGAGAACCCGGATGTCGTGCTAGTTGCTTCCGGCTCTGAAGTTTCTACTCTAGTGGAAGGTGCTAAACTTCTTCAGGAACGGAAAGGCATCACCTCACAGATCGTATCCGTAATCTCCGAAGGTTTATTCCGTCACCAAGAACAAGCATATCAAGAACAAGTTATCCCGGCTAACAAACCGAAATACGGACTGACAGCAGGTTTATCCGTTACCTTGGAAGGTTTGGTCGGTTGTAATGGCCGTATTCACGGTGTAAACCATTTCGGATACTCCGCTCCTGCCAAAGTGCTGGACGAGAAATTCGGATTCACCGGAGAATGTGTATTTAACGAAGTATGTGAAATGCTAGAAAAGTAATTTTCTAACACGCTAAATATCAAACGGGAGTAACAAATATTGCTCCCGTTTTTCTTTTATCTCACGTCAACTAATTTTATTTATTCTAAAAAAAGAAGGAAATACTTGCATACACGATAAATATACACTATCTTTGCAGACGCAAAACAGAAGATGTTTTGACTAATATTGCGGGATGGAGCAGTTGGTAGCTCGTTGGGCTCATAACCCAAAGGTCGTCT
>OGEN01000725.1_pt1 | contig 30667 bp, 23 predicted proteins | sample 1570671 | NCBI WGS metagenome assembly OGEN01 (sample SAMEA2582128, study PRJEB24529) | metagenome | biome: Human gut stool | place: China | collected 2011 | reverse complement strand
GATGCGTTCAACAAGACCCGGAAAAGGGTCTCCGACTCTAACAAGGAAGTGCTCAGAATACTGGAGTCAGGAGATGGAAAATAACTTCATTATATAATTGGCTTTTTCGTGATCTTATGGTATGATACCCTTACGCTGTCCAGAGCATAATTTCTAGAATGAATCCCCTCTGTAATGTGAGTGAATCACCGCAAAGTGGTACTGTTCGGCGCCGATGGGCGCTATCTTTTTGTCTGGGCGGATGTAGAAGCACGGATGAAGAAGAATTACAATATGCATTGTATGCCGATGGTTGTGCTGTTGAACCTCGGAGAGGATGCGCTGGTTGTCCGCCGCCAAGGATATGAAGGCGTGCCGCAAAATACGGGCCTGCCTGAATGGCTGACGGACGGAGAAAGGGGGCAAAGTGATGCGCACACTGATTAAACACGGACTGATTGTAGACCCGGCCAGTCATGTTCACTCCAAAAATAATCTGCTAGTGGAAGACGGGCGTATTCAGGGGCTGACTGCTGAAGAGCCGGAAGCTGATGTGATTTTGGATGCCGAAGGGATGGTGGTTTCACCTGGTTTTGTGGATATCCACATGCACGAGGATCCTTATGACCCAGAGGAGGGGCGACTGATTCCCAGCATTATGACCTCCATGCTTCGCATGGGAGTCACTACAGCGATTGGTGGAAACTGCGGTATCAATACGGTCTCGCCTCTGCGGTATTTAGAATTGATGGACCGTGATGGCGGCCCGATCAATATGGGACTACTAGCCGGCCATACCTTCCTGCGGGAGCAGGCCGGGCACCGGGACAAGTACAGTGCAATTCGGCCCGATGAACAACAACGGTTGTCAAGGCTGGCCAAAGAGGCTCTGGAAGCGGGGTGCTTTGGGGTGTCCTTCGGTATTCGCTATGTACCCGGTGTGACACAGGATGAGATGGTGAAAACCGCCTGCTTCTGCCAAAGCCATGGCCGTCTTGTGGCCGCCCATGTGCGAGATGACGCGGATAATGTATTCGGCGCGGTGGAGGAGTTGGTTTCCATAGGGCGGCAGTTGGATCTTCCGGTTCAAGTTTCCCATGTGGGAAGCATGGGGGGATTTGGGCAGATGGAACGACTGCTGGCCCTCATAGATAGATATCGCGCCTCCGGTATGGAACTGAGCGGAGATTGCTATCCGTATGACGCTTTCAGCACGCGAATAGGGGAAACAACCTACGATGAGGGATTTTTGGAGCGTTACTGCACACAGTATTCTGCGATAGAAATCTGCGAGGGTATGTACAAGGGACAACGATGCACGGAGAGATTGTTTCATGAACTGCGTCAGACAGCACCGGACACATTGACGGTCTGCCATGTTATGAAGGCGGAGGATGTAGCTTTGGCCCTGTCTCATCCGGCCATTATGCTGGCCAGTGATGGGCTGATGGATCGGGGGCAAGGACACCCGAGAGGTGCAGGGGCGTTTCCACGCCTGCTGTGCCGGTATGTTGCAGCCGGGAAGATGAACTTGGATGATGCGGTCGCCAAGATGAGTGCCATGCCGGCCCAAAAACTGGGGCTGACGAGAAAGGGGACCTTACGCAAGGGCGCAGATGCAGACATCGTAATTTTTGATATGGATCGGATCCGGGACTGTGCTACGTTTGAGCATCCCGACCGTCCTCCGGAAGGGATAGAATGGGTCTTGATTGGGGGAAAAATCGCTGTGGAACACGGAACAGTCAAGCAGTCAAGTCTAGGACGAGCCATTCGCGCTTAGCAATGGAGCAGGAGGGAGAGACGGCATGGACGAATATGTGAAGCGGCAGCTTTCCTCAGTTCCGGGGCATATCGGATTTTACTACAAAAACCTAGTCACGGGAGAAACGGACGGAAGCCGCCAAACGGAGTTGTTCCAAGCGGCCAGCGTAATTAAACTGCCAATTTTGGCGGCCATCCTGCTGGAGGAGCGGGAGCATCCCGGTGTGCTGCAGGAGCGGCTTTTGGTCCGGGACGGCGACAAAGTGCCCGGATGCGGCGCATTGCAGCATATCTCCGGTACGCAGGCGTATGACATAGAAAGCCTCTGTAAGCTGATGATTACTATCAGTGATAATACGGCTACGAATGTGTTAATCCGCCGCTTTGGCATTGAGTTCCTGAATGAGCGATTCCGGGTGCTCGGCCTTCAGGAAACCAAGATTTTTCGCTTTCTGTTTGACACGGAGGCCGCACGTCAGGGAAAGGAGAATTTATGTCAACCGAAGGAGATCGGTAGCCTTCTGGAGGAAATCTACCACGGACGCTGCGTGAGTGCCAATGCGTCTGAGCGAATGCGGGCGATGCTATCGCAACAGCAGATTAACCATAAAATCCCCAGCCTGCTTCCGCCCACCGTGCGGGTGGAGCACAAGACCGGCGAGGATGAGGGGATTACGAATGATGTGGGGATTCTATATGGGAGAGAACCCTGTGTTCTGGTATTTGTATCCAATGAAACTGATGTACCGGCCTTTGAGCAGGTAATCCGGACAGTGAGCCTGCACTATACACGAGTGTGATGACAGACATATAGAAAAAGGAGAAAACTTGTTATGGCCATTATTAAGACGATCTCGGACCTTCTGTGGGGAATGCCTCTCATCGTACTTATTCTGTTGGCTGGCATTATCTTTACGGTCGGCTCCAAATTCTTTCAAATCGCACACTTAAAGCATATTCTGAAAAACACCATTGGAACACTTTTTTCAAAAAAGGACAACGGTAAGGGCATGATGAAACCCTTGGAAGTAATCAGCATTGCCGTTGGCGGAGCAGTAGGTGTTGGCAATATCGGCGGCGTGGCGACCGCTATCGCGGTGGGCGGACCGGGTGCAGCCTTTTGGATTTGGGTTGCGGCCTTTTTGGGCATGATGATGAAAATGGCCGAAGTTTCCCTGGCGGTATACTACCGTTCAAAGGATGAAAAGGGCGGCTATTATGGCGGGCCTACATACTATATGGAGAAAGGGTTGGGACGGGATAAGGGCTTCAAATTCTGGGGCGTGCTGGCGGTTATCTTCGGGATCGGCATTTTTGGAAATGTCTTTTCCATGCAAAACTTCACGGTCGCACAGTCCGTCAACGCCACTTTTGGCATTCCCATGCTGGCGGTAGGTTTAGTCTATGTTGGTCTCACCTATTTGGCTACTGTCCGTGAAATTCCTTGGCTGGGCAAGCTGGCGGCGAAAGTAGTTCCCCCCATGTGCGTCTTTTACCTGGTAGGCGGAATCGTGATTATCATAGTAAATATCACACAATTGCCCGCAGCACTTGGACTGATTATCAGCGATGCATTTACCGGAACCGCAGCCACCGGCGCTTTCATGGGAGCGGGCGTGGCTTTGATTATCCGAACCGGCTTATCCCGCGCCATGTTCTCCAGCGAGGCTGGCTGGGGTACATCGCCTATGATTCACGCCTCCGCCAAAACGGAGCATCCGGTGAAGCAGGGATTGTGGGGGGCATTTGAGGTTTTTGTCGGTACGATGTGTATCTGCACGGTTACCTCCTTGGTTATCGTCGTTACCGGCCTGTGGGATTCCGGCCTGGATGGTGCTCCATTGACCTTGGCGGCTTTCGAAACAGTGCTTGGGCCTGTTGGAACTATCATCATCACGGTGGCCATTTTCCTCTTTGCTCTTTCTACTACTACCGGATGGTGGGCTTATTTCGAAGTGCTGTTGCGCCATTTGTGCGGCACGAATGAAAAGCTCAAGCGGACCTTGATTAACGTATTTAAGGTAATCTACCCCATTCCCGGGTTCCTTGTAGTGCTTCTGGCTGCGGTGGGAAACGATATTTCTGGTGCGGATATTTGGGAAATCGCCAATTTGACAACGGGAATACCTGCCTTTGTAAACCTGATTGTCATTGTCATACTGAGCGGAAAGTTCTTCCAATTGCTTAAGGACTACAAGGCTCGTTATCTGGGAATCGGTACCGTTGATCCGAACTTCAGACTTTTTGATGAAGAGGAATAAACCGAGCCTGAAAATGGCGGATTGAGAAGCCAAGAGGGGGGCGTGGCTCTGCCACGCCCTCCAGCGGCGGAAAATATCAGGACAGCGCATCCAACACCACATCGAACAGATGCATAGGGTTAAGCTGCCCTCTGTCATAACGCTGGCAAGTGAATCAACGAAGTCCCTGTCGCAGGAAACGGCTGGAATCAATGTCACATCGGTACAGACTCCATCCATCACTTCGGCCTGTATTCCATAAGACGGAAGTCAGCTGGACTGCAATGGTACAGATCGGCCATGCGGCACACGATGCCAAATGGAGGGGCAGAAGTCCCTGCCTCATACAACAAGTGTACGTGCTTTGCTGCGGCCGCTTGGGTGTATCCGGCTTTCTCCCGGCTTGCTGGAACGGATTTTCAGGATGACCACCTTTTTGGGTTCTGCGCATTTTGAATTCCTCCTGTCATTTTTCTAATACATTTGGGCCGCGCTCCCCGGAAATCCTTGTGTTTTCAAGGTTTCCGGGGATATTTTCTTGGCCATTTCCCTTGCTTTTTTCCTTACGAGATGTCTGTAAGGGAAAGCTCTCAGCTTTCACCCGCCCCCTTATCCAGAAACCGGGCGGAAGAACCTGTGGTTTCTTTCTTTGCATGGGCGTAGATGTTCATGGTGGTGTTCACGCTGGAAAGGCCCAGCAGCTCTCGGACATCTTTAAAGACGCCCCGCCATAAATTATGTTGCTTGTGAAAGTGTGGCGAAGGACATGAAAGTGAAGGGCCTGGATATTATCGAATGTGATGTTGGCTCGTCTGCACGCCGTAGCTGCCCCCAGAGCGTACAAATGTCCCATCATTCCACAGGCAGACGAATGAGAACTCTGTAAAGCATTCCCGTGGTTCATCTGTGCGGGGCAGGGAAGAGAGCCCGTAATATGTACGGCTCGTTTTCTTCGGAGATCCTGTGTCAGCTCCTGATACTGCCGCTAAAGCGCGCCAAATCCATATAATGCTATTTGGGAATGAGTTTGTTTGTGCAGCAATAACAGGGGCCTACTGCTTAAGTCAAAATTGCAAAAAAAGACATGCAAAATTTGGGAATGATTCCAAAATAGTGTGGTTTGTCAAAAAAAGTGTTGACTTTTTTTGATGGCGGCTTTATGTTAAAAACATGTTAAGAAAAGAGGACGCGGCGATACTGGTTGTTTATTTTTCACAATAGAGTGCCAGTGTTTTTTTGACCTTAAAAATGAGAACGTTTTCAAGAGGGCGTGGGATACATACATGGCAGCAACAATCATTGACGTCGCACGGTTATGTGGTTACTCAAAGGCAACAGTTTCCAGAGCATATGCGTCTCCGGAAGCAGTCAGTGAGAAGGCGCGTGAAAAGATATATGCGGCAGCGAAGCAGTTGAACTATGCGCCTAATGCCATCGCAAGGGCGATGGTTCGGCAACAGACAGAAAATATTGCATTTATTATCCACGAAAAGCAGTATCCCGCTATTTTGAATCCTTTTTATTCTCCGATGCTGGAAGCAGCCATGCAGGAGGGAACCCGAAGGAATTACAGCCTGTTCGTAACGACCAGTCAGGATATCCACCTGCCCAATGGAGATATTTATATCAAAAAGCACATGGATGGAGTGATTTTTGCTGGCGAGGTTGATATCCGGGTCATTGAAGAGTTTCGTAAACAGAGCATTCCGGTAGTGTTGGTAAACAACTATTTGGATATGGATGGCTTAGTGTGCATTTCGGCAGATCACTATGGCGGTGCTGTGCAGGCTACGGAATATCTTTGCAAGCTGGGACATTGTAAAATCGGCCTGTTGTCCGGCCGGTTTTCACCACAAGTTAGTGAAGCTCGTATAGAGGGCTTCGTTAAAACTCTTGCTAAGTATGATATTCCCGTTGATGATCGTTTTATTGCTGATATTGAGCCGGCGCTGGAAGATGGCGAGGAAATCATGACCCGGATGCTGCGGGAGGTGGATCGCCCCACAGCTTTTTTCTGCACCAATGACACCATTGCCGCAGGCGCCATGAAGGCAGTTACCCGGGCAGGGCTGAGAGTGCCGGAAGATATAGCGATCATAGGGTTTGATGACAGCTATATCAGCCGTGTGGTGGAACCCGAGTTGACCACTGTTCGAATTGATGCTGCTAAGATGGGATGCCTTGCCATGCAAACGTTATTTGACTTAATTGCGGGGATGCCGGTAGAAAAGGCGCATATTCAAATTCCTACGGAGCTTATAGTGCGGGGAACCGCTTGATGCTATGTAGAAATTTGACACGCTCCTGATAGAGCGTTTTAAATGGTGAAGTCAAAGTGCGGAAGGATGTGATGCCATGTGTGTTACAGTCATCAATGTCGGTTACGGAGACGCAATCCTCTTTCAGTTAAAGAATGGGTATACTGCACTGCTGGATGGAGGAAGTGCCCTGGAGTCAGAATTTGAAGGCGATTCTTATCGCATTCGGTCAGCAGATTATCTTGCCAGACAGCAGATTGAGCATTTGAATGCTGTGATTATTTCGCATATCCATGAAGATCATGTATGCGGGCTGGAGGCGGTATTACAGCAGACAGTGGTAGATCATCTCTATGTTCCGTACCCGGTAGAGCCTTTCTTAAAAGGCTGTGAACTGACTCCAGCCAGTAACGCTCCCCGCAGTGTACCGCTATATGTTGCGGCCTTGAATGCGTATCGGAGGATTTTGCTTCATGCGAAGGAAAAAGGCATTCCTGTTACCGTGTTGAAAGCAGGACAGGTACTGAAATTTGGAATAGACACGAAGATGCGGATACTGGCACCCAAAAGCTGTGTTGTAGATGCATATATGGAGATCGTGGAACGGGCATACAGTCTTGAGGCGGATACAAATGCCGTGACTGAGTGCCTGATCCGGTTGGACGCTACATCCAATCACACCAGTATGCTGTTGCGCTTTGAACTGGGAGACATCGTTTTTCTCAGCGCGGCGGATAGCTGTCCATCTGAATGGGATGAGGTGCCTGAAATTTTTTTCAAAAATGTAAACGTTCTCAAATTGCCACATCATGGACAAATAGATTCAATTTCGGAATCTTTTATGAAAAATATGCCGTTGGAGTATATTATTACGACCTCGGCATCTGATAGACGGTATCATAGCGCGAATCAGGCGGTATATCAGAAGCTGGCCGCAATCTTTCCGGCGGAGCATCCACCACACTTTTTGTTTTCGGATGAGCGAGAGTATCCGCCTTATTTCTCACAGCCCGAAGGCTTTCAGGCTATCAAACTTGTAATGGATTCCGGGATGGTTATACCGGAGTTTATTAGAATTCAATGAAAAGAGGAGAGAAAACAATGAAAAAACTCATGTCGCTGGTCCTCGCACTCGCTATGATTCTGAGTTTGGCTGCCTGCGGCGGCAAAACCACGGGAACGTCACCTGACAGCGCAGGCGATTCCCAGCAGGAAACTCCCGCGACTTCGGACGGCGCTTTCCCTGAAAAGCAGATCACTATTATTATGCCCTGGAGCCTTGGCGGCGGACCCGATACCATTGCCCGCCAGGTTGCCTCCTATGGTGAGAAGTATCTGGGTGTGCCCGTGATTGTGGAAAACCATACCGGTGGTTCCGGAACTATCGCCATGAACGATGCATTGCAGGCGGAGGATGACGGTTATACCATGGTGGTTGCCAACGGCCCCTTGTTCTCACTGACTCCCAGCTTCATTAATGTCAACTACACACTGGATGATATTACGCCTCTGATTGGTATGCGTATCACGGAGTTCGTTGTTCTGACTAACTCTAAGAGCGGCATCACCAATATCGACGAGCTGAAAGCCTATGCCGCAGAGGGGAACACAATCAAGTACGCTACCACAGGCGGCCCTGGCAACGACAGCTATACTATGATTTCCGTCCTGTTCAAGTTATTGGACATCCCCGCTGAGCCTGTTCCCTACGACGGCGGCCAGGAGGCCATCAATGCGTTGGTGGGCGGCCATGTTGACGTGGCTATCGGTTCTCCCCCGACTTACCGCGATTATGTGATCAACGGCGAATTGAACTGCCTGGGAACCTTCATTCCCGAGGGGCTGGACGTGGAAGGCATTGGCCACATCAGTTCCTTTAGGGATCAGGGAGTCGACGTGGACTTCACCGGCATGGACTACTTTGCGGTCCGCTCCTCTGTGGATGACAGCAAGAAGGAAGTTTTGACCAACTTCATCGCGGAGGTTTATGCTGATCCCGAGTTCCAGGAATTTATGAAAGGCATGGGCATGGAAGCCTGGGAGGCCACTGAGAGCGAGATCGTTGATATGGTAGAAGCTCAGACCGAGGCGATGACCGAGTATATTCCTCTGGTGCAGTGACACTCTGCGGTGCCCCATATCGCCGAGATATGGGGCACCCATTTTAAAAAGAGGTATTGAATTATGAAAATCAGATATAACAGAGAAATAATATCGGGCGCTATTTTTGTGGTTCTGAGCGCAGTGCTGTGGTTCCTGATTCCCGTACAGGTCCAGACGCTGGAGAAAACGCCAATCAACGCACAGACCTTCCCCCGTATCGCCATTGGTGGTATGTTCCTCTGCTCTGTCGGTCTGCTGCTGGAGGGGATCTTCGTCCGGGAGAAGCAGGAGTTGTATGTGACGAAAGAGAGTTTTCGCTCCAATGCCTTTAAAAAAGAAATGCGTTCCGTAGTGTTCGCATTGCTTTTGATCGCCTACTGTTTCCTGATTGGACATCTGGGCTATATTGTCTCCACAATCCTGCTGGTACTGGCGGTCATGATGTTCTATAAAGCCAGAAAGTGGTACTACTATGCGATTCCTCTGGGGATGGTGGGCATCGTGTACTACGTATTCAAGGTGCTTCTTCATATTTCCCTGCCCTGATCGAAAAGGAGAATACTTATGGAACAATTTTTAGGCGGACTGCAAGTTCTGCTGCAGTGGCAGAACTTTTTGATTATTCCGGTGGGGCTGGCAATCGGTATTATTGTGGGTGCTATCCCCGGACTGACCTCCGATTTAGGTCTCATCCTTTGTATACCCTTGACCTATGGCATGGATCCCACGATGGCTATTTTAATGCTGCTGGCCATCTACTGCGGCGGTACCTACGGCGGTTCCATCACTGCGATTCTCATCAACACCCCGGGTACCTCGGCCAATGCGGCAACGCTGTTTGACGGTTATCCCATGACCCAAAGAGGACAAGCGTTCAAGGCACTGCAAATGGCACTGTACGCATCAACCATCGGTGGCCTTATAAGCGCATTTGCCCTACTGTTTCTGGCTCCCCAGATCGCAAAAATCACACTGCTGTTTGGCCCTGCCGAATATTTTGCTTTGGCAGTTTTTGGACTATCCGTGATTGCGGGCGTCTCTAACAACAGTATTTTCAAGGGACTGATCGGCGCTTGCATCGGCTTGTTCATGGCTACCATCGGCATGGACAATATCAGCGGCACCGCCCGCTTTACCTTTGGAAGCAATCGGCTCATGAGTGGTATCGACCTGATCATCGCCCTCATTGGACTGTTTGCTATCTCTGAGATTATGATGAAGTCCCAGTATGATCCAAGGACCGACCACAAGACTATCAGTTCTTCAGCCATCACCAGAGATAAAATCACGAAGGACGAGTATCGGCGATGCCGCAAACCAATCGGCATTGGCTCCCTGATCGGTGTCATTATCGGCGCAACCCCTGGAACTGGCGGTGGTTTGGCGGCGTTCATCTCTTATAACCAGGTGAAGCAGTCCTCCAGCCATCCCGAGACTTTTGGCCACGGCGAGATCGAGGGTGTGGCCGCCTCCGAGTCCGCCAACAATGGCGCCTGCGGCGCAACGATGATCCCCATGCTGACGCTGGGGGTCCCAGGGGACGGCGCCACCGCTATCTTGATGGGTGCATTCATGATCCACGGCATGATCCCCGGCCCCACGCTGTTCGAAGAGCAGGGCAATATTCTATATGCCATTATGCTGGGCCTGATCGTGGTCAATGTGTTTATGTATATTCTGGGCAGTGGCTTTACCCGTTTTTACGCGCATATCACCCGTATTCCCTACGAGATTTTGGCGGCTATTGTATTGACCTTTTGCATTGCGGGTGCGTATTCCACCAATAACCGGATGTATGATATCTACATCATCCTGATCTTCGGCATTGTAGCGTATTTCCTGCGCCGGATGGATTTTCAGTTGGTTCCCATTCTGCTCGGCATTGTGCTGGGGCCTTTGGCTGAGAAAAACTTCCGCCGGGCACTGGTGCTGTCTGACGGGAGTCTGGACATTTTCTTTACCCGTCCTATCAGCTGTGCCTTTATCTTGATTGCTGTAGGTTCTATTTTGCTGTTTGCCTGGAAAAATCACAAGGCAAAGGTAAAAAACACACAGAAATAATACAGATCTGCGCAAGTACTGAGACATCCCCTTATTTGAGCATTGCCAAATTCATACAATTTGAAGAGCGACGGTGTTTGAGATGAAGAAAATTTTGAAAAGGCTTTTCTGCTTGGCTATCGCTGTTGTGATGTTAATGAGTACTGCGGGGGCAGAAGGAACCTCCACTTATATGGCTTACCGGTCAAATGCCGTTACAATATCAGCAGCTGACGGACTTGGCATCGTAAGTGGAACATTCGTAATAAAGGATCTCAGTATTACAAACGGGCAAGATCCTGATGGTCGCAACTATGTTGGACAGGTGCATACACTTGAAAACGGGGAATTTACATTCAGCGTTGGGCGCAGTGCCTCTGAAAGCGTTGCATCATGGTTCAATTCAAAGATCTCAGGATATAATGATCCTTCTGTGAACGGAGATAGAACAACATTTGACCAGACTGCTGATGATTTGAATTTTGCCTTTGTCGGTGATCTGAATTTGGTTGTGGATACTGCCGATGATCCGCAGGGTCTAAGTGTTACATTTCCTGATGTTGTTATTGCTCAGGGGAGCACCTTGTTTAGAAATAATTGGTGGTTTGGTCAACGCTCTGGCCAGCATACAAGAGATAGTGACGGCCCCGACACTGTATTGGCAATTGGAAGTACGACAGAGGGAAGAACAGTTTATGCATCGTTTTTGAGAGGCGGCAACGAGGTTAATGAGATTTCTCTGGAAGCCATTCACGTGGTAGAAGCTGCTGCGGATAGTGCGAATAAAGTTGTCGATGTTAAAAATAAATTTGCTGCGCTTCCGATTGACGGCGTTCAAAGCAATTTGGAAGGTTTCCCCGGCAGCTATGACCCTACCGTAAATCATATCCAGGGATATGCGCAGTATGATAGTTGCGATCATACTCGATATTCTATTCTGACGCATAGTGTAGGAACTGCGCCCTATGCGCATATTGTCGCCGGCCCCAAAACGGGCAGTGACAAGTGGGGGTTCAAAACATACCTTCAGAATTGGAAACATCCTGGTGGCGTTCAAGTAATGGGAGATTATCTGTTGGTTCCCTCTGAACAAGATGCTTCCGCGCATATAGCTTTATATGATTTGCGCTCATTGGCCGTAAAAGAACTAAGAAGAGTTGAGACATTTGACTTAGCTGTAAGCCATAAGGCTGGTGCTTTGGGGATTACTTCTTATGAGGATAAAAACGGCATTGAGTATTACGTGATGATAGTTGCCCATTTAGATGGCGAGAATACTGTGTACCATGTCTATCGTGCATTGGCATCAAATGGCATTGAAAACGCCCGGTTCTCCGAAGTTGGAAGTTTTGAATCTGATAAGGACTTTCAAGGTTTTGGCTTGATTACTGAGGATGGGACAAATGATATTTATATGATAGGGCTTTGGTCACCAAGCGAGGGTGTGACATTTGCGGATTATGCATACCTGTACCAGTTGAATACGGAAACATGGACCATTGGAGAAGCACTTCAGCAGATTCACATGGTCAGTGTTGGTGGAATGGCTGGTATGATGGGAGTTCATTTCCGTTATGGCGCAAATGTATATGTTGCAGACGATGGTACGCTAACTTTATCCGCTACAGAGCGGAACTCGGTTTTGGGCAGCTCTTTGGCAACAAATGATTGGATTCCTGCAATCGTAAACTAATATTTGACGATATCGTTATGTGAGGAAAGGGAACGGGCTGTGATCCGTTCCCTTTCTCCACAGTGAATATTCTATTGATAAACCGCATGATGGTGGATATCTTGTTTTGACTGACAATGAATAAACCAAAGCTGACCCGTAGTGCATAGCTGGGGGAGAACTACGGCGAATTGGCTCAAAGACATCTTCTTCGGTTTTTTAAGCAGTTGCGCTAAAGCTTGCATGAAGCAATCTTTCCTGTTCCTTTATGTAAATGCATGGCGTCGAGAAGGTGTCATCTCCCCCATAAAACAGACTGCATTTCGCAAGAGCCGATTGGAACGTCTCCTGACCGGCACGCTGGCAGATCTTCTGTTTATTCTCTTAAAAGATTTCTGCTGTGATTTGCTTTTCGGCTCTGCCGGGCGGGGCTTTAGAAGTTTTTGGCTTTCCGGCCCTTTAGAGTGAGCAGCAAACAAGAAACCGTCAAGCCTCTTTTGATGCTTGGCGGTTTCCTGTTTGACGCTTATATTGCTATAACAAATTTCAGGGAGGTGTCACGAATTTTGAGAACTTCAATCAAGCGGGAATGAGTCGCTTTTCGAGTTTAGAAGTGATCCGCCATGTCCTCACCCGAAAACATCTTAAAGGGAATCCGAGTTTTTAGGATCTGATCGGCTGCAATTTACAGCATACCGGCCATCACACCGGCCACCAAAATAGAGACCATTGCGGCCATACCGCCCACTACCAGGCGAGGCATGACCCGGCTCATCAGAAAGGCCTTTTCATCCTCATCCTCCGCCACAGCATTGCATACCTCCACAGAGATTAGGTAAGTGGAGGGGAAACCCAGCATCTGGCAGAAGCCTACGCCGAAGGCCATGGACTTATCCCCCAGAATCTTCCACACCGGCAGGACTTTCATCATAACAAAGATGGAAAGTACCGACACCGCGAACACAACCACCAGCGGGAGGATCAGGTCGATGAGGTCGGATATGGAGATGTTGGCCAGGGCGGGAATGATGGCAGCGAACACCACCATGTTGATAAAACCGCTGGCTTGGGCTTTCTGGAGGAGGTTCTTGGGCACCACACCCAGCTGGGTGAAGATCACGCCCAACACCAGCCCCAGGATGGCGTAGTTGATGTGGGTCAGCTCACCCAGCCATACAGAGAGCAGGCCGCCGACTACTGCCAGCAAAATGCACACATTGCTGGAATAAAAGCCGTCAAATTTCTCGGCCAATGTTATCCTCTTGGACGCTGTCTTTGCCTCGCTGTTCCGATTCTCGGATTTGCCCGCGGCGGCCATAAACTCGTCCAGGGTGCCGCTGGATTTGGCCTTCCGGTATTCGCCGATCAGGCCCTGGGCATAGCGGAGACTGGCGCTGGAGGCAAAGGGCGTACCCACGAACTTCTGCACGGCGAAGGTAATGGCAGCCAGCGCGGCGGCCAGAGGATAGCCAGCCTTGGTGGCAGCCTCCGTCATGATCTGCGTTGCGGGCAGAGCGCCGTTGACTACCGGGATGGCGCTGAGGGCCATCTCCTTGCCGATGATAGGGATGGTCAGAGAGACGCCGATGATTACCGCCAGCATACCGAACCAGCAAGTGACCACAGTCCGCCACTCATCCATGAACTGGCGCAGGTTAATCATGGACCCCATGGCGAAGAGCAGCATTGGCACGCTCCAGCTGGAAGCGGCGCTGAGACCGGCCTTTTCGATGATGTCGGCGGGCAATACGCCGGTGACGAACAGGACCAGGAACAGCATCAGCGTGGCGAACACCGAGGAGATCCGGGCTTTGGTCAGCTTGGCCACTACGTCGCCGACAGCGAAGAGAACCATCACCACTGCGAACCACAGCAACATATCAAACACTTGTCATTCATCCTTTCTCTATCTGTTTGTTGAAAGGGCCGCCCGGCGCAGCCTTTTAGAGATACTGGTCGAACCAGTCACACAGAGCGTTGAGCCGGATCAGACGGTTGACCGGCCGCCCGGACCGGTTGAGCTCGTGGCCCTCCTGATGAATCAGGACCACCTTGGAAGGAACGCCCTGCTGACGCAGACTGGTGAACATCTGCAGGGGCTCGTCCATCCAGCAGCGGTAGTCGGTGTTGGAGTGGATAAACAGGGTGGGAGTGGTGACATTGCGGACGTACTTCAGGGGAGACTTGTCCCAGAGGATCTGGCTCTCGTCCCAGATGACGCCTTTCCGCTCCAGGGCATTGAGGCCCATGTGCTCCAGCAGGAACAGATACCCCTTGTCACAGGTGGAGATGGAGGTGACAAAGTTGGAAATGCTCCGCATGGCACAGGCAGCCTTGAACCGCTGGGTGTGGCCGATGATCCAGTTGGTCATGTAGCCGCCATAGGACCCGCCGCACACGCCCAGCCGATCCGCGTCCACGTCCGGATAACGGCGAAGCACCTCATCGGTGAAGTCCATCAGATCCTGGTAATCGATGGTGCCCCACCGACCTACCAGATCGAAGTAATCCTGCCCCCGACCGTCGCTGCCGTGGGGATTGGTATAGAACACGAACCGACCGCCGGCGGCCAGCAGCTGCATCTCATGGTAGTACTGGGAACCGTAGGCCGCCTTGGGGCCGCCGTGAATGTTCAATACGCCGGGATACTTCTTCCCCGGCTCGTATCCGGAGGGGCGGATGACCCAGCCATCCACCTCCTGACCGTCCCGGCTGCGGAACGTGATGTGCTCCGGACGTGAGATCTGGCGGGTCTCCAGAAAGGCGTCGTGGAATTGGGTGAGCCTCTCCGGTTCCCCGCCGGAGAGGGGCTGGCGGTACAGCTCCTGAGGCCGGTGATCCCGGAAAGCTGCCAGATAGGCGTTCTCTCCAATGATATCAAAGCAGGCAATCCCCTCATAGGAGGCCACAGGAGCAAAGTTTCCCGCCTTGTCGAAGCGCAGCAGGGCGGTGACGTCGCGCTGGAGACGGACGGCATAGAGACTGTCTCCCTGGACGGCACAGACCTTGCCGCCGCCCAAAGACATATCCCCGATGGCGGAGGTACCCAAAAAGCCGTCCGGGGCGCAGAAGGTCCGGCAGTCCCCGGTGGCCGGATTCAGCAGATAGAGCTTGGGGCTTCGGGAGACGCTGGTGTGCGGGTCGCCGCCCTCGAACCAGATATCCGTGCCCCACCAGCCAACCTGGGTGACTGAATATTACCGATCGTGGACCAGTGACCGGGTTTGGCCGGTGGCCAGATCGTAGAGCATCAGCTGCCGGTAGTCAGGCCGGATTCCCTCAAAGCTCACACCCCAATAGAGGATCCGAGAGCCTTCCGGAGAGACTGCCGCTCCTTCCATGTCATAGGTGGGAGGGGTGATCTGGTTTACGGAGCCGTCGGCAGGATCGAAAATCCATCCGCTCATCCGGGTGCCGTTAATCATCCCCAGACCGTCGGCCCAGAAGGGCAGTTCGTCAAAAACCGTGTAGTCACGGCCGGGCTGAGGCTGGTCCGCAGGCAAGTCCTCCGGAGACGTCATGGGCCGCCGGGTCAGGATGAACCATCTCCCGTCGGGCAGGGGGTGAAACTGCTTTACCGACAGGGGAATGGTGAAAGCCCGTTCTGCTTCGCTTCCCCGGATGTCCAGCCGGTAAAAGGCGGTTTTGCCAGGCTGATCCCCGGTCCGGCAGGAGGGGAAAATCAGCGTAGTGGCATCCAGCCAGCGGAAAGAGGCCTCGTCGCCGTTGCCGGTCAGGGGGCGAACGGCGCCGGTTGCGGTGTCCAGCAGATGGATGCAGGCGTAATAGCCTTTTCCATCATCTCTGGCCCGGCGGGACACAAAAGCTGCGTGAGCCCCGCCGGGAGCTGCCGCCAACTCAGAGAGGAACCGGTATGCGTACAAGTCATCTGCTTTGATGCGTTCCATAATTATACCTCCTGTTTATTCAGATACTTCTGGTACCAGCGGAGCATTTCCACCAGCCGCTGGAGCCGCTGGCGAGGCCGGCCGGAACGGGAGAGTTCGTGGTTTTCCCCTGGGAAAAGACACAGCCGGGAGGGAACTCCCCGCAGCTGGAGAGCGGTGAACATCTGGATCGCTTCCAGTTTCCAGCAGCGATAGTCCTCCTCGCCGTGGAGGAACAATGTGGGCGTGGTCACATGATCGGCATAGCGAAGAGGGGACTGCTGCCACTGGAGATCCCGATCCTCCCGGTGGGAAGCGCCGGTTTGCCCCTTGGCGAAGTAGTAGCCGATGTCCGCCGTGCCCTCCATCCCGGTCCAGTTTGCGATGGACCGCTGGGAGCAGGCTGCCTGGAACCGGTCCGTGTGGCCGATGATCCAGTTGGTCATGAAACCGCCATAGGACCCGCCGCCAACGCCCAAACGGGTGGAATCGATGTCCGGCCAGCGGGCCAGGGCTCCGTCCAAGAAAGCCATGATATCCTGATAGTCGATGGTCCCGAACCGGCCCCGGATATCGGCAAAGTCATTTCCACGGCCCTCGCTTCCCCGGGGGTTGCAGAACAGAACGAAGTATCCGGCTCCCGCCAGGACCTGCATCTCGTGAAAGAACACCGAGCCGTAGCTCAGGCGGGGCCCGCCATGGATGGTCAAAATGGCTGGGTATTTTTTGCCGGGAACGTAGGCCACCGGCGGGAGGACCCACCCCTGGACCGGCAGCGGACCTCCGGTATCCACCTCCAGCGGCTGGGGCGTGGAGACGGCGCAGCGGTCATAGATCCCGTCGTTGGCGTGGGTCAGACGGATCTCCCGGCCATGCTCCAGAGTGTAGATCTCTCCGATCCGGTTTTCCCGAAACGCCAGGTACACCAGCCGGTCTGCCGCGGCATCCAAATACTCCACACTGCCCGGCCCGGTGAGGGGGCGGGCCTCGCCGGAGGTCAGATCCAAAGCCTCAATCCGGCTGTCCCGGTCCACGGTGGAGAGGAAATAGAGCGTGTCTCCGCAGACGCGCCAGGTCTCTCCGGCACCAAGGCGGCTGTCGGTGGCCACGGTGTTGCCCACACAATGATGGCTGTGGCGGAGGAGCAGCTCTGGTTCTCCTCCGGAGAGAGGGATGGTGTAGAAATCGCCATTTTCCCCATTTCCATAGCCAAGCCCGTCGGTAAGACAGAGAACCGCCTGGTCCCGCCAAAGGGCAAAGAGCTTCACCAGATACCGGTCCTGTTCCAGGAGGCACCGGGTCTCTCCACTGGCCGCGTCCCAGATAAAAACACCGTGGCCCAGAGTCTGGACATCCGTGAAGCGATGACCGGTATAGAGGATCCGGCCATCTTCCACGGTAAAGCCTGTAACCTTGAAGGGCGGCGCGGTGAGGGGGGTGGTTACGCCGGACGCAGGGTCGTGGATATACAACTGGGACCGCTGCCCGCTGGTGAGGCCCAGGCCGTTGGCCCAGAAGGGAATGTCCTCCAGCACATCATAGGTGCGGTTTTTGTATTCCTCCAGGGCCGAAGCTTCCTCCGGGGGACTCAGACTGTCCAGATTTGGGCGGTTCATGTCCACGGTGGCGGTGAAAACGAACCGCCCGTCCGTTAAGCGCCGGGCCCTGCCCGCCCGCATGGGGACGGTGAACAGGGGCTGCGCCTCGCCGCCATCCACCGGCAGCGCGTAATATGTAGTGGTATCCTGAGAAGCGGAACCGGCTGTGCCTCGCATCCCGGAAAAGAGGATGGTCCGGTTATCCATCCAAGAAAAAGCCCGCACCGGACTCAGGGAGCTGAGGGGACGGTCCGCCCCCGTACTGTGGTCATAGACCCACAGCCGGGCGTCATAGCCATTGGAGGCCAAATTCGCCTGCTGGCGGATATAGGCGGTGTACCGACCGTCCGGCGAGAGACCCAGGTCGCTGAGATATCGGAATTGCAGGAATGTTTCGCAGATCATAGGCTCCATCATATTCACTCCATTTCGTCATTGACTACAAATTTCATCCTGTACCAGCGGAACCGCAGATGTGTCCTGCTGCCGGGAGAGGCGGCGTCTGGAAACTGGAAATAGCATCCCGATTTTAATTATTTATTTTTAATTAAAAATAAATAATCAAAAAATGGCCCCATCCTTACAACCGGCGAAGCACACCTTCGATATGCTGCTGTAAACAGTGCTGGGCCCTCGTGATATCTCCGGAACGGATGGACTCTACTAGGCGAACGTGATCTCTGGCTGTGCCGCTAAAGTCCCGGAGCCGCAAAGGGCAAAGCAGATAGTTGGACACTAGAAAGCGCCCCTGTACCCGGTCATACGTCTCCAGCAGAATCCTGTTCCCTGACGCTTCTACAAGCAACCGATGAAAGCGGCGGTCCAACATGGCGAATTCTTTTGGAGAAAAAGAACTGCCGGTGAGGCGGACACCCTCTTCACTGTAACGATTCAACTGGGCTAATACGGTTTCTGCCGACAGCCCAAGGCCGGACATAAACCGCTCCAGCGCATGTCCCTCTACCATTTGACGGACTTCACACATCTGGCGCACATGCTCCTGGTCATACTCCGGCACATAGATGCGGCCATTACCCATGATCTGAAGGATCCCGTCATTGGCCAGTAATTTAACGGCCTGAACCACCGGCGTTCGGCTGACCTCGAAGCGATGAGCTAGTTCATCCAAGGTCAGGTTTTGTCCCATCTCATAATCACCATTAATGAGGCTCTCAACAATATGCTCATACAAAATTTCGTCCAGGCTATTCTTTACTTTCATGGAATTCTTCCTCCAGTTAAAATAAGTGTAATCGAGAACAGAGAAAAAAACAATAGGGAATAGAAGTGTCATTTATTGGGCGGCGAAAATTCATGATAAATTCACAAGGGGTTACAAGAAATTATTGTTAAAAATGCCAACAAGATGCTATATGCGTTTGTTTCTGATTCTTATATCTACCATCTCGCTTCACATTAGATAGGCCTTATCAAATATCCTGTCCAGCCAGCAGCCAGTGTGATGAGGATGACCACAACATCCCCGCCGGGAAATTGTGTGAGGGAAGAAGGTGTCAGTCCAAACAGCATCAAAATCCATGCCAATACAAATGGAACGCTGTATAGCATCAGCGCAGCTTTTCCGACCTTTGCAAAAGGACGATGCAACAAGTTCAGCTTCCTTTCCGGCAGCGCCGCCGCCAGCAGGACCTTGCTCCCGCCTGTCCCGATCAGCATTCCAATCACGGCCCCCCCGGACGGCATCCAATGCCAGCAGCCTGACAGCCGCGGGGGTAATTTTTCGTGTTGCCTTTTGATTCATGGGGACATCCTTGGTTTTTATCCCCTCTTGTTATCGGCGGCATTGTAGCATGAATGAAGAGCGATAGGCTGGATTTTGGCCCCAGATGTGCGTCCTCGGCTTTAAATGCGAGTTAGTCCTATGCGTTCAGGACAAATTGCATTTATTCAGGACAAAACCTTTCAATCTGATATACTGCGGGAAAAGATGGACAAGAAAGGATTCCGCCTATGGTACCGATCATTCTTTGCGACGACGATCCCTTCACATTGCAGCTTCTGTCCGAGCTGCTGGAACGGGCGATCCGGCAAAGCAAAGCAGAGGCCAACTTGTCTGTCTGGCCTCTGCTGGTCAGGAGCCGCTCCAGTTTATCCGCAGCGGTGGAAGTTATCTCTATTTCCTCGATTATGACCTGGGAAGGGATTCCCCCCAACGGCGTGGACCTTGTCCGGCAGATCTACCACACGGACCCCGGCGGGAAAATCGTCTTTGTTACCGGCCATGGGGAGAAGGGCATGGATATTCTGCGCAGCGGCGTGCGGCCCTTTGGGTTTATTGAAAATGTGTGGATCAGAATGAGATGGTTCGGGAGTGGAGTATATTCGATATTTGAAAATGGCGGTGCCGGAGCAGCAAAACAGCGCGGACGGGGACACCGCCGAACTGCCCATCGGGATCGATGAAACGGTACGGCTGCCGGTTTCTGAGATATTGTATGTGGATTCCGTCAAAACAGTGGCCCATTCTATTTGCTGTCATTTGACGGGTCAGGGGGTGACTGCGCGGGAGACGATCGAACACGCCCAGGAACAGCTGGAAGATCAGGTTATCCGCTGCCGTTGCTCTGTTTTAGTAAGGGACATTGCCGCCGCTGGGCAGTTCAGCGTTTGCGATAAAATAATTTTTAAGACGCAGTGATAAAGGGGCTGCATATATACGCGCAAGATAGAACAGAATTTGTGAAGACAGCGCCTTTGCGTTCCTATAACCTTGGTCCGTGGAGATCGGAATTTACGAAAAAATACAGGAATTGTTCAGGATGCCGTTACAGCTGTTGACATTGATGATGAGCGAACCGCTCTGGTGCTTGTCAGTCTTACTCCTGACGGGAATATTTGCACAGAAAGAACTTATTATGCGATGATTTGCGAGATTGATGCGACGGCATGTAAAGTTACATTTCATGTTACTGACGACGTAGCGTAGCCCTCAATCAAATCCTGGTTTACGATTGAACCCTATGGGCCGCAGAGTGCTTGCGGCCTCATTCTGTTTAAAACCGGGTATGAAATTGCGGCATTAAAACGCATAGTCCAGCGAATAGAGTATGAAGAGGCCAGGGAACGGTGATCTTTTCAGATTGCTGCACCCTGGCTTTTTGTTGTCAATTGAAATTCAAAACCGGGATTTCAATTTTTGTAATATAGTCCTCGATTCTGTCGATCACCAGTTCATTGATCCCAATCTCATAGGCATAGCCGGAGAACTGTAAATGGTGCTGCTCTGCGTAGCGGAGGATCGCTTCATAGCGGGCAGGCAGCCTGTCCCAATTCCCAATGCAGAATGCCCGCAAATAGACCCCGCCGGGGCACCTGTGGAGTCCCATCCTGTTCTGCGTGTCCGGCAGTTCGATAAACAGCTTGGAGTAGTCCTCAAACCTCCGGGCCAGGAGGTTTTCCACCGGGAGCATGGAGCCGTAGGGAGTCTGGTACATACGCGGAAGCTGATATTTCTTGGTCTGCTCAAGAATCAGCTCGATCTCCTCCTCCAGGGACTTTTCCGGTGATGTTTGCACCGTCGCCAGATACTGCGGTTCCCGCTCAATGAGGGAGATCTCGGAAAGGTCCAGGTCCAAAAGTTCGGTCATCTCCTGGCGGCGGCTGCACAGTTTTGACCGGACGGCCTTCAGCCCCTGGATCGTCCGGTCCAGTTCTGAGATTTTATCCCGAAGCAGGTCCGCCATGCTCCCAGCGGACCTGTTTTTCATAAATTCCTGAATATCCCGGATGGGCACGTTCATGTCCCGGAGCAGCAGGATCACCTCCAGCCCCGTACTCTGGTAATAGCTGTATAGCCGGTACCCATTTTCTTCGTGGATAAACGCAGGCTTGAACAGCCCGATCTCATCATACCACATGAGTGTCTTTTTGTTGATCCCATGCAGAGCGGCAAACTGGCCGATGGTAAACAGCTTCGGTTTTTCCCGCAGCATTTTCAAAAACCCCCTTGACCGTACAGTAACTGTAGGGATTATGATACTCCATGCCGGTAACTACCACAAGAAGCAGGAGGAATTTCCGTGCAGAATGAAATTGCATACAGCAGACCCGTCACCCTGACAAACATTCTTAGATTTGCAGTCCCCACCATCGCCATGAGCGTATTCATGTCCTTCTATACGATGGTGGACGGGCTGTTCGTCTCAAACCTGATCGGGACCAGCGCCCTGTCCGCCATCAATCTGGTCTATCCCGTCATCGCGCTGGTGACGGCCATCTCCACCATGCTCGCAACCGGCGGCAGCGCGGCTATCATGAGAAAGATGGGAGAGGGAAAGCCCGATGAAGCAAAGCAGGACTTTACGTTTCTGATCCTGGTCAATGTCCTGACCGGCCTTGTGATGTGCGGGCTGGGCTATCTGTTCATGGGGAAGATCTTCGGCTCCATGTCCCTGTCCCCGGAGGTCTCCGCCTATTGCTGGGAATATCTGAGCCGTTACCTGCTGTTCACCGTCCCTATTCTTCTGATGAATAACTTCACCCTCTATATGATCGCAGCAGGCAAGGCGTCCCTTTCCCTGCTCTGCTCCGTCGCCGGCGGCGTGACCAATATCGTGCTGGACTACCTGTTTATCGCCGTTTTCCGCTGGGGGATCGGCGGGGCGGCGGTTGCCACCGGCCTGGGGTACTCCATCACAGCCATCGTGGGCCTGCTGGTGTTCTCCAACCGGAACAGCCTGCTCCATTTTGTCAGGCCGGTCTGCCGGCCCCAAACGCTCGGGAGAGCCGTCACGAACGGCTGCTCTGAAATGGCCACCGCGCTGGTCAACGGCATCATCACGCTGATGTTCAACTGGACGATGCTCAAATATGTAGGGGAGGACGGCGTTGCCGCAATCACCATCATCTCCTATGTGCTGGCCTTTGCCGGGTCCCTGTATGCCGGTTATGCCTACGGGGTGGCCCCCATGCTCAGCTTTTATTACGGGGAACAGAACCATGAGAAGCTCAGGAAGCTGGTCCGCACCAGCCTGAAAATCATCGGCGTGATCGCCGCGGCCACCGTGCTCGTCTCTCTGGCTGTCACAGAGCCGCTGGTGTCCATCTTCGCCCGGCCCGGAACACCTGTCTATGACCTGGCTGTGGCAGGAAATCGGATCTGTTCCCTGGCCCTGCTCTTTGTGGGCTTCAACATTTTTGCAAGCGGGATGTTCACCGCGCTTTCCAATGGGCTCATTTCGGCAGTGCTGGCGTTTTCCCGCACCTTTGTCTTTACGGTGATCGCCATGCTGGCCCTCCCGGCCCTTCTGGGCGTCACCGGGATCTGGCTGGCGACACCGGCCGCAGAGCTGGCGGCGATCATCCTGTCCGCCGTCATGCTCCTGAAATACCGGCGGCGCTACTGCTATTGATTCCAGGGGGGAGTATTTTGAAGCTGGTGATTTTGCTGGCCGTAATCGCAGGAAAATGGCTTCTGTGCCTGTGGAGCGGCCTGGGCCTGGTTTTCCTGCTCTTTTGGCTGAAAGGGAAGCAGTTCAGGGGTAATAGCGAAAAATGGGACGATTTCTTTCTCACCCTGCCGCCGCAAAAGGTGGAGCAGTACGCGATTGGTATTTATCTGGCCGCCGCGCTGCTCTCGTCCGGCATCAGCTATTGTGTCCTGAAATGGGCGGGCTTCCAGCACAGTCTTTTGATCGCAGGTGCGCTGTTTGTGGTCGGAGCCTTGATTACAGAGTACCGGTGGTTCACAAAAAAGCGGGACTATGTGCTGAAGCGGTATCAGGAGATCCCGCAGACGATTTTGGAAAGAAGAAATGGAGAAAACAAAATGGATGGACAGATCGTATTGAGAGAATACCAGACATCAGACCGCCCGGCTTTGATCGGGATCATCCGGGAGACGTGGCAGTATGACAAGTTTGCCTCCCCCAAGGCGGCGCAGAAGCTGGCGCGGGCCTATCTGGACAGCTGCCTCACCAATCAGACCTTTACCCAGGTCGCGCTGGTGGATGAAGTCCCGGTGGGGATTATCATGGTCAAAGACCGCAGGGAGAAGAGATGCCCGTTCCGCCTCAGACTGCGGATGCTCCTCTCCGTGGCGTCGCTGTTCCTGTCCAAAGAGGGGCGTATGGTCACCAGGTTCTTTTCCGGCGTGGAAGAGATCGACCGGCAGCTCCTCCAGGACACCCAGACCGAGTACCAGGGAGAGATTGCCTTCTTTGCGGTCAATTCCAGATACCGGGGCATCGGCCTGGGGAAGAAGCTGTTTGATGCCGCGCGGGATTACATGAGGAACCGGCGGATCCGCAATTTCTTTCTGTTCACAGACACCACCTGCAATTACCCGTTTTATGAGCGCCGGGGCATGGAGCGCCGCGGGGAGCGCGTCCACACCTTTGCGGCAAAGGGAAAATCCGGGACCCTGACCATGTTTATTTACGATTCCTTCACAGAATGTTAAGACAGTTTTTGTCGTTTTCCACTTCACGTGTGATAAAATGCCTTTCACGGCTCAACGATAAAGAGGTGTCTTTTACGAAATCCAGACAGCGTATTCTCTTCCTGACCGCAGCGGGGCTTCTGATTGTCGGAGGTGGATGGTTCCTATACTCCACCGGCTTTTTCCAGGCGGCGTCCTCTCAGGAATCCCTGCGGGCCTACATTGACGACTTTGCGCCATACTCCCACCTGTGTTTTTTCCTGCTCCAATTTCTCTCTGTCGTGCTGGCTCCGATCCCCAGCAATATTACCGCTGCCGCGGGCGGTGTTCTCTTTGGAACATGGCCTTCCTTTTTCCTCACCTTCGCCGCAGTAGTCGCCGGTTCCCTGCTGTTGTTCTGGTTGGCCCGGGTGCTGGGCCGGGACTTTGCCGGGCGTTTTGTCAGCCGGAGGCTGTCTGAAAAATATCAGCAGATCCTCCAGACCAAGGCTCCGGTGTTCCTCACTCTGGCGTTCCTTTTCCCCTTTTTCCCAGACGATCTTCTGTGCATCCTGGCCGGCCTGTCCTCGCTCTCATTCCGCCGCTTTGCGGTGATCGTCCTGCTTGCCCGCCCCTGGGGACTGCTCTTTGCCAGCGCCCTGGGCGGCGCCGCCTTTCATGTCTCTCCGTGGGCGATGGTTTTGATCGGTGTAGCGGGGTTAGTCCTGTTTCTTCTGGGGATGAAATATGGGGATCAGATCGAAGCGGCCATCCTGAAGCGCCTATCCCGGCGGAAAGGCAATGATGCGGCCTGCTGATTGCGGCAGAGGGTCCGGTCCCTTTGGCTCAATGAGAATAGCGACTGTGGACAGCCCCAACAAGGCGGCCGCTTCCGGATTTCTGGCGGCGCTGTCTTGTTGGGGCGTAATCCTGCTTTGAGACAACTGGGATTGTGTTGGGTCGCGGGGCGGCTTGCCTTTTATTTGAACTTCCCCTATACTATAACGATGGATATATTTTGTATGAAACGGAGAATTTGGTGATTCTTGATGAATAAAAAAGATTTGAAAATGCGGCCGGTAGGCAATGAGTATCTGGAACAATATAACGCCCTGCTGCGCTATGTATTCCAGGTGACGGATCAGGAACTCAGTTCCGTGGGCTGGCAGGAGAAGGAGATCATCCGGGCGAAATTTCCAACCATGCAGAAAGCGGACGTGATCGGCTGGTTTGACGGCGACACCCTGGTTTCCCAGGTGGCGGTCTATCCGATGCGCGTCAAGGTTTTTGGGAAGACCTATTCCATGGGCGGCCTGACGGGAGTGGGGACCTACCCGGAATACTCCAATATGGGCCTGATGCACAAGCTGCTGGAGCAGGCCCTGAAAAACATGAGGGAGAAAAAGCAGTATATCTGCTATCTCTACCCCTATTCGATCCCCTATTACCGGCGAAAGGGCTGGGAACTGATCTCGGACAAGATCTCGTATGAGATCAAGGACTATCAGCTTCCGAAAAACCACCAGGTCGCCGGCAGCGTGCGCCGGGTGAAGGCGGACGGCGAGGAACTGAAGGAGACCTACGCCCGCTTTGCCGAGCATACCCACGGAGCCATCCTCCGGGATGAGCTGGCCTGGAACGAATACTGGCTCTGGGACCGGGACGATATCATGGCGGCAATCTACTATAACGAGAATGAGGAGCCGGACGGGTATATCATCTACTGGATCGAAAATGAAGTGTTCTATATCAAGGACATGATTTTCAATCATGAGGAGGCCCGCACGGGGCTGTGGAACTTTGTTTCCGCCCACTTCTCCATGATCGACCGGGTGGAGGGCAGCACCTATACGGACGAGCCGCTGGCCTTCCTGCTGGAGGACGCCAGCATCAAGGAGTCCATCTCTCCCTACTATATGGCGAGGATTGTGGATTTCCCCGCGTTCGTCGCGGACTATCCCTTCAAGGCGGACGGTACGGAGCGGGAGTGGCGCTTCTCCATGACGGACCCGATCATGGAGTGCAACCAGGGCTCGTTCCTGCTGAAGATATCAAAGGACGGCAGGGGGACGGCTGTGAAGATCTCCGAGCCGTGCGCCGACAGCATCAGCATCCAGACCATGACGACCATGCTGATGGGCTATAAGCGCCCGGACTACCTCGCCAAAATCGGGAGAGTCCACGCCGGCGGGGAGACGATTGACATGCTGGAGGACGCGATTGAGCAGCAGCCACCCTATATATCCGACTATTTCTAAGGGCCGGAATATCATTTTTTCAGACTACTTCCACAAAGGCAGGTGATCCCCCGCTATGCAGAAAGTTGATTTGCTGGAGGGCTCCATTGTTCGGAGCCTGACCAGTTTAGCCCTGCCCATCATGGCCACGTCTTTGATCCAGATGGCCTACAATATGACGGATATGATATGGATCGGCCGCGTATCAGCCAATGCGGTGGCGGCGGTGGGCGCCGCGGGAATGTATCTGTGGCTCGCCAACGGCCTTGCCATGATCCCGCGCCTGGGCGGGCAGGTCAAAGTGGCGCATGAGCTGGGCGCGCAAAATATAGAACGTGCGGCCTCTTATGGGCAGGCGGCATTCCATCTCGGGGCCTTGCTGGTGGTTCTGTTTACAACGCTTTGTATCACACTCAACGGGCCGCTGATCGCATTTTTCAGGCTGAACACGCCCTCTGTGATCGCGGACGCACGCACCTATCTGGTAATTGTGGCGGCCGGATTTTTCTTCTCATTCTTCAATCAGATTTTTACGGGGATGTTCACCGCTATGGGGGGAAGCGTGGTGGTTCTGCGCTCCACGGCCATCGGGCTGGTGGGGAACATCATTCTGGACCCGCTTATGATCTTTGGGATCGGCCCATTCCCGCAGATGGGCGTGCCCGCCACAGCCACCGTTCTGGCCCAGGCCATCGTAACAGCCACGTTCCTTCTGGCAGCCCGCCGCGAGATGACCGTTTTTCCGCAAATCCATATATTCCAGGCCAGTCAGTGGAGGGCCTGGGCGGAGATTTTGAAAATCGGTTTGCCTGTCTCCATCCAGAGCATGTTTTTCTCCGGCCTCTCCATGATCCTCGCCAGGCTCGTCGCGGGCTGGGGGGACGCCGCTATCGCGGCTCAGAAGGTCGGTTCGCAGATCGAGTCCATCTCCTATACCACGGCGGAGGGATTTGCCACGGCGGTCAACGCATTTATCGCACAAAACTTCGGCGCGGGCCGGATGGAGCGCATCCGTAAGGGGTATTGGACAGCCATCGGTATGATCGTTGTCTGGAGCGGCTTCACCACACTTATGCTGGTGGTCTTTCCTGTTCCGCTGTTCCGGATATTCATTCCGGATGACCACGTGCTGCAGACCGGCGTGAGCTATCTGCGGATCATGGGTTACTCCCAGATCTTGATGTGCCTGGAGATCACCTCCTCCGGCGCGTTCCAGGGACTGGGCCGCCCAATGCCGCCCACGCTGGCCGGTATCATCGGGAACGCCGCCCGCATCCCTCTGGCTGTATTCCTCAGCGCCACAGTACTGGGGCTGGATGGGGTCTGGTGGAGCATCAGCATCTCCAGCATTGCAAAAGGCATCGTCGTGTTCACCTGGTTTGTGGTGATCCTGCGCCGTTATACACACCGGCAGGCGCAGGGAGTTGACGGACTGGAGTGACTGTCCGCAGGCTGATTTTCGGTATTGTGCCAGGATACAATGCCTCGAAAATCCACCGGCAGGAGGTTGTACGGTTGCGGCATATTGCATACCAAGCGTTTCAAAAAGGAAATTGACCTTGCGCTGCTGGGGATCGAGAAATGGGCGGATGACCGTGCCTATTTCTGCACACCCAGAAAAGCCGGGATCATAGGCAGGGACGGAGTACCCGGAGCACTGTGCCGCCATGAGTTATACCGTTACGCTGGAACTGCCGGACGGCGCTATGACCCTTGCGGACTGCGGCGACGGGGATCGCCCCAGACAGGCGCCCTGCGCCCCGGATCAGCCGAAGGCTACTTCGTATGTAGCAGGGAGCGGGTTTATCGGCGGTGCGGATGGCCCGGCATCCGCTTTTGTTGGAGAGGAGCAGGGAAAACTTCGGATGGCCTGTTCCTTGCTTCGTTTCGGCGGAGAATGTGGAATAGCGGATGATTTTCCACGAAAAGCAGTTTGAGGACATGACCCTGGAGTGGACTCCGTCAAATGAGGCCAAGCGTTCCATATCTGGAAGATAGAATACGGCTGAGGTGCCTGCGCTGTTAGCGCCGACGTGACTTGACCAAAAGAGAGGTGGAAAAAATCCTAGACCAAAATGAGTAACTAAGTATGGGACAGGGCAGGTTTCTATATATTTTCATCCTCTGGTCAACAATTTAAGACAGCCGCTGTGGAGGTTCCCACAGCGGCTGTTCGTTATGATTGTCAACTCCGTCCCGTTCTGGCATTGGCAAACCGGTCGACTATAAAGTTATATACATAATAGAAAAGGACGCCGAAACAACACCCGATGATGTTGTTTATAATACGGAGGATAATTGCTGATTTTACCCCAAAGATATTTGTAGCCATAAGAAGCGCGCCAAAACAGTTCAGAAGGGTTTTCCAATGATAGGCGGCGCAGAGGCCGAGCAGCAATCCTGAATAGATTCCCAGATACGAGTGGGCGGAAGCCGGAAGCAGTTGGTATACGATCCCAAATAAAACACTCCCAGCCACGACGCCGCCCAGGCGTTGAAATGCCCGTTTGTTTGGGCGCTCGCCATATTGCGATAGGACCGTCAGGCAGGCACAGCCCACCCACATGATCCGGTCTACCTGAAGTAGTTCTCCGACAAGGATTCCAAGCGATAATCCAAGCGTCACCTGAAACTGCCATTTTCCAAGGGGATCAAAGAGGGAAAAGTCTTTCACGATCTGCGAGAACGTTTTGCCGTAATCTTTCTTCCTGTGATTGATGTAGAAAATGATTCCGCACAGCAGGCATCCCAGCAGCATTTCGAATACCCGGAGCACGAGCAGATGTCCGCCAACCGGATTCCCGTATAGGAACATATAGGCAAACAGGTACAGGCCCGCCCCTCCGTATAACGGCTCGTGGCAGGCGGAGACCACGATAAAGCCGATGCTCAAGAAGTTGATCAGAAACCCCCACGCCGGATTTACGGACTGCGCAATGCAAGGGCTGAAGGTCAGCAGCACAAAGATAATAAAGAAGTTTATCAGGGAGCTTCTGAGGCAGTAGCCGAAGTCAACAAACCGGACCGTCAGCAGAATGCAAAAGATTACCACGGCGGCAGAGCTGTTTTCATCTCCAAACAGAAAGTTTAGAATAGAAATAAAAACGACTGCAAAGAGAACACAGAGGATATCCTTCACAATCAAGGCCGCAATCAATTTGTGCCGTTCAGACGGATTCGCTGCGTTTCTGATTTTCCCCTTACATACAGAGACATCTAATTGCATCGCCTGATAAAAGTTCATCTGGACCTTCCTTTCTCAGAGCATAATCCTATCATATCCGGCGGGGAAATCAAGAACGTAGCCTTTGTAAAAAAACTGTAAACAGTTCCGGCCATTGGGACTGTTAAAGCCGATCCGAATTGATGAAAACAGGCGGCGCCTTCCCTTAGCCGGAACAAATCAGAAAATTTGGGGAGTCACTGTCAACGGCGTGGGTGCAAGGGAGCGGGACAGGGTACTTACAGCTTCAGCTTCATCCGGTCCGTCTGAATGCCCCTGCCTGATTAGAACAGAGAGCTGTCGTTGTTCTGATCGGCAGGGGCGTTTTGTGTCCGAAGCCATTTCTGCGCAATGGCTTTGGACTTTTCTGAATAGGAGTCCTATGTTGCCTGCTAAATACAAACGGAGCAAAATGAAAGCGCAAAATATGAAACGGATGCGGCGGCCGGACTGTCGCTCCCTCGCACCGGACATCTTTCGCAGCAACGCATCAGCCATGGAGTACAGGCCAGCTCCGGCCCACTCTTTTAAAAAATGTTTGATCTGCCGGGACCTTCCTCTTAAAGCGGTGGGGAACCGACGCTGGCAGGCTGTTTGAAGTTACGACTGCTTTTCAAATAGAGGATAGTTCTGTGCATCTCCTGAAAAACGGCAGGACCTTATTCTCCTGCTGCATGAATACTTGCCGGAAGCCATTTCCACCAGTTGTACATTTCCGGGCGAATGCGGCGCAGGGTCATTCCGGTCACTGCCCCATCGAACATGGGGAAGTTCCTGTATAGAAAGGAGTATCAGCCGCCGCAGGCGGCTGATTACGCACGTACAGCGAAACTCACCAGAAGACTCGAATGACGCCGCAGGTCACGGTGGTGGTAATGATTCCGGCGATGAGGACGCCAAGCGCGATGGCGGGGAGGGCTGTCCGGAGTCGGAGGTCCAGCACATCGGCCACCAGGGCGCCGGTCCAGGCCCCGGTCCCCGGCAGCGGGATTGCCACGAGGATGATCAGGCCGATGGTGCGATACTTTTTCACGATTCGGCCCTTGAGGTGTGCCCGGCGCTCCAGCCAGTCGATTTTCGGTCCAACCCAGCTGGATTTGCGCAGCCAGCCAAAAATGCGGCGGAGCAAAAGAATGAGAAAGGGGATTGGAACGAGATTGCCGAGGATGGCGGCAGCCGCCGCTGCGGCTGGCGGCAGGCCGGCGGCTATACCGGCCGGAATTGCACCGCGCAGTTCCAGCAGAGGCCCCATAGCAATGAAGAATGTCTTGTGCAGCTAAACGAAAA
>OGEN01000683.1_pt1 | contig 32235 bp, 30 predicted proteins | sample 1570671 | NCBI WGS metagenome assembly OGEN01 (sample SAMEA2582128, study PRJEB24529) | metagenome | biome: Human gut stool | place: China | collected 2011 | reverse complement strand
GGAATTTGCATAGTCCCGCGCTGCCTGCGTTGCTTCAGGCGGCTTCCGGACGCACGTACACCTCATCCACGAATACCCAGGTGTATTTCCCGGCCAGGCGGTTGGTGGCTACCCGGTTTTGAATGGTCTCCATGGTGACGTTGAGGGCGGTGGGCTTCAACTGGTCCCCCATCTCGTAGAGGTCAAAAACAATGATCCGGCTGTCTATGTCCACGTTGGTCTCATGGGCAAACATATTTAAGGAGCCCTCCACGAACAGCTCGGAGGCCAGGGCCAGCTCCTGGGCCTCCCGTTCCGGCTGGCGCTTGATCTCGTTCCTCCAGTCGGAGAGGATGGGCTGGCGGGCCTTGCCGCCGCTCTTGATGAAGTCGTGGTACACGCTGGCGGTGCAGCGGTCAATGATGGATTTATGGAAAGCCCCCAACTGGCCCTCTCCCATCTGCTGTTCGCAAATGCTCATCAGCAGTTCGGACTTGAGGGCCACCGGGTTTTCCCCCATGCCGTAGCCTCTGGCGATTTCCAGAGGATTGATGTGGTGGCGGCTGTTTGGGGAGATCTCCAGGACGATCCCCCGGAGGGCCCGCACCAGGTCCCCATACTCGCGCTCGGCGTCGATGATGATAATATCATCATTGGTAGACAGGGCGATAAAGGTGATAAACTCCTTCATGGTGAAGGACTTGCCGGAGCCGGAGACGCCCAGGATGAAGCCGTGGGGATTGAGGAGATTCTTGCGGTTGCAGATCAGAAGATTTTTGCTGACGGCGTTGACGCCGCAGTAAATGCCCCCCATGTCCTGAATCTCCTGGACGCGGAAGGGCATCAGGGAGGCCGCGGCCTCGGTGGTCAGCGTGCGGGTCACGTCGATGGAGCGCAGGCCATAGGGCAGGGCGGTGTTAAAGCCGTCCTCCTGCTGGTATCTGAGAATGGAGAAGTCACACAGGGACTTGGAGAGCAGGGTCTCCGTGTCGGCGTCGAGCTGTTCCAGTGTGTCGGCCATGTGCAGCAGGGTCACATTGGCATAGACCATGCGCTGATCCCTGGTGCTCAGATCGTCCAGAAATTCCTTGGTCTCCGCCCTCTGCTGTTCCAACTCATAGGGGACCACGGCGGTAAAGTTGTTCCGGGCGTTCTGCCTCTGCTGCCACCTGGTAATATCGCTCTCAATACCCATGATCTGAGACTGCACATCCCGCACCGCTTCGTCGGTGGGGACCGGGAGCAGGTCGATGGACAGCACCAGCGTCCGGGGGAAGTCGGCCATACTGGTAATCATGTCGTCCTTGATGTAACTGGAATACTTCCGCATGAACAGCACCCGCCCCACTTTGCCGCCCAGTTCAAAGTGGTCGGAGAGAAACTTCATGCCGTCAGGGGCGATGTAGTCTTTGAAGCTGTGCCCCAGGCGCATGGAGGCGTTCAGGTCAAACTTGTAAAACTGTTCCTCGCCGGGCCGGAAGAAGTCGTGGAGGATGCGTAGGCGCTCATAGGTGTCCAAGGCTTTCGCGCCGCTGTCCAGACGCCCCAGGTTTTTCGAGAGGTCGGCGTCTACCCGGTGGAAAAATGCCCTGGCCTCCTCCGCGTTCTTACGGGCCACGGAGACGGTGATGTACTTGTCCTGGATGAGGTTGTTGCTGGCCGCCGCCTTTTCCGTGAGCACCCGGTTGTATTCCCGGCGGTACAGGTCCAGGTCATCCCCGCACTCGCGCATGAGGACGCTGTGCTGAAAGTCGGAGCTGTTGAGGCGGCGGTTGTGAATGGTGATCTTGGTCACGGCGTCGGTGGGCAGGCTGTTGAGGACGCCGCAGTAGGATGTGAACATATCCCGCTGGTCCTCGTAGGAGGCCAGGGAGTAGTTGATGTACGCAAAGCGCCAGGTCTGGCTGAATCTGCCGTTGACCTGCCAGATCCCATCCTGCCAAACCCGCTGGATGGGGATGGACTGCTGTACGCTGCGGGGGATCTTAAACGGGACACGCTCGCCCCGGTTGGCCGCGGCAAGAGTTTTACGCATGGCGGCGCGCCCCCTTTCTGACTGGGGCCGCATAGGCCGGGAAAAGGGAGAGAAATTGCTTTTTCATAGGGACCTCCTTCAAAATGGACGGAAAGAGGCCATGACGGTCCGGCACCCAAATCTGCCGCGCATCACACCCCTTTCCGCTGAAATCAATCGCCGCTGCTGCGGACTGAATTGGAACACGATGGGGGGAGCCGCCAAAAGTCCCCTCAAATTGAGGGGACTTTCAGCCGTTCCCGGCGCTCAGGGTTTCTTTCCTGCTCCCCATATCTTTCTCTGCTCCGGCATGGCCTGGAGGTAGATATTCTCCGCCCGGTACACACGGGGCCCGGCGCACAGGACCTGGGACTTGAGAAACGCCCAGACAAACCGCTCAAAGGTCAGGCCGTTGTAGCGGAAAAAGCCGGTCACAGCGATGGGGGCGGCTGCCAGGATGCACAGCCAACTGGCGGCCTCCTGGCCCACAACGCCTTTGAACATGAGGTAAACCCCAACCGCCGCGCCTACGGCCAGGGCGGAACAGAGAAATTGCCGCGTGGACAGGCCGAAAAAGATCGTCTCCCGGTGCTGGTGGACTTCCTTTGGAATTTTGATCTCCATATTGCTATCACCTCGAAAATGGATTTTTTTGACACGTTTTTTGAAATATGAGATAATATTTGTAGGAAAAACCATACATTTCAAAACAAATAGAGGAGGATTTTTATGTTTCGGAATCTGACGCTGGCACAGCAAATGTTCTTTTTCGTCCTGGCCGTGTTCCTGATCCTGCTGGTATTCCGCATCCTAGTAAAGCTGAAACTGGCTCCTGTACTGCTCTACGCCGCCTGCGCGAACCTGATCTTCCCTGAATGGGTGGCAGAGCAGAAGGCGCTGTACTGGGCCATCCTGGCCGGTCTGGTGCTGGTGACGATCTTCCGCTGGGTCGGCCCCAGGCTGACCGCGCACATGGAGGAGCAGCGGATCATGCGGGAGATCGTGGAGCAGAGCCGGGCGGCGGAGGCCATGGGGTATCGGAATGACCAGATTAGTTTTGAGGTCAAGGAAGGCACTCCGCAAATCAAAATCAGGCAGTAAAGCAACAGGGGGATGGGCTGCAAGCTCGTCCCCCTGTTGCTTTGCCGAAAGTCCCCTCAAATTGAGGGGACTTTTTATAGGCCGAACAATTCTCGCACAATACGCTCGGCACCCTTTACCAGGCCAACCAACACCAGCATATTGAAAATAGTCTCCGCGATGTACTGCCAGGCCATGACCACGGGGGTCAAGTTGGTGTCCAGAACCGGGGAACCGCTGGACATGAAGGCGGAAAAAATGAGGCAGGCCAGGACGATCACGGCCCCCTCCATGCACACGCCGATATAGGACTTGATGAACTGCTTCCCCGCGAAACTGGTCCCTTCTCCGGCGAAGGTCGCCAGAGGGATCGGGGCCAGGGCAGTAAAAATGTAGAGGCGGAAAAAGCGGCCATAGACCGTCATAATGAGGATGAAGGACATCACCGTGATAAACAGGTTGCCCAGCATGGCTACCAGCCAGAGGGGGATGCTGGCTAAAAAGCCGACGTTTTCAATGGCGTCCACCATCTCCTGGGGCACCGTCACACCGGCGGCAACCATGCCGCCCATTCCGCTCATCACAGACTGGACAATGCCGCCGCAGATGGAAAAAACCACGGTCATGATCTCCATGGCGGAGCTCACCGCCACCTTGGCGGCAATAAAGCGGATGAAATGGCGCAGGGCGTATTCCGGCCTTTGCAAGTCCCGGAAACTGGCTGCGGACTGGAAGATTCCCATGGCGAAAAACAGCACCAGAAGGCCGTAGCCCACGGCCTTCAGCCCCTCATTGATGCCGACAATGGCGTTCCATATATCGCCGCCCCGGAACTCCTGGGGCGTGGTGGTAATCAGGGACCATATCTCGGTCAACTTGTCGTTCCAAATCTCAAAGGCGGATTGCAGAGCCTGCACCACCCAGTTATCGCTCACAGCCCCCACCTCGTTTCTTTCTTGGAGGGGGCGGCTGATTGAAAATCAGCCCCGCCTCCTTGTCAAAGTCAGTCGCCCGTACCTTATGGACCGCCTCACGCCGGGAACAGCCGAAGTAGGACCGCACATGGATTTGCTCGTTTGGTGTCTGTACGGTCATCTTCCATGCTCCAAAGGGTGTCCTGGTACAGGAGAGAATTTTGTTGTACTTCCGCATGGCAGGTCACACCACGCCGATAGCGGACAAAATCTCCTTGGAAAAAGCGATGAGCAAACCACCGAATACGCAGAGGATGCCCTGGGTGCGCTGGGAGGCGTCGTGAGACTGGATGGACATACCCAGTTGGACGATGCCCCAGCCCAGCACGATCACGCCGACGGCCTTAATGCACGAAAAAATGAAGTCGCTGAGGTTGTTGACAATGGTAAGGGGATCGGTGTCGGCGGCCAGGGCCGGGCAGGCCAGGGCGGCGCACAGGGTCAGCATGAGGACGGCGGAGAAATAGAGGCGGTGGCCCCTTCCGGTCCGCCACTGAGAAAGGGTATTCGGCTGGGGGTGTTTCTTGTTCAACATGAAAATCAACCTTTCTTATTCCAGAATTTCGATGTAGTCCAAACTCTCAAAAGGCACGGACAGGTCGGCCTGGGCGTAAGTCAGTCCGGGGTGGTGAACGTAGGGCGCTGCCCCGCCGTCCTCCGTCAGTTTGATATAGGGGTGCTTGAGAATGTCATACTTCTTGTCCATCACAGGGCGTTCCCCCCGGATGAACAGCAGGGCGTAGTCGTTGTCCAGGGTCCGCACCTCGTCGGGAGTCATCAACTCCCGACCCGTCTGCTGGTAGCTGACGGAACTGGAGCCGTGGGAGCCGCGGGACACGCTGCGGTTGCGGGTGTCCAGGGTCTCCTTGCCCAGCAGCTCGGAGATATACTTGTGGGTGGACGGCTCATTTCCGCCCAGATACACCAGCGTGTCGGCGTTGCCCAAAAGCCCTTCCCAGTCATCCTTGAACAGGGCCTTGAGGGCGGAAATGTTTTGGAGTACAATGGTGGACATGATGTTGCGGGAGCGCATGGTGGCCTGGAGCTTGCCAAAGTCATCCGGCAGGGAGACGTTGCAGAACTCGTCCATCATCAGGCGGACCGGGACGGGCAGGGCCCCCTGGTGTACCTTGTCGGCCTGGTAGTAGAGGGCCTGAAAGGCGCAGGTGTAGAGCATCCCCACCAGGTAATTAAAGGTGCCGTCGTTGTCTGGGATGATGGCGAACACGGCCTGCTTGCGCTCCCCCATGAGGCCCAGCTCCATATCGTCCCGCGAAGTGATGCGGGTGATCTGAGGCAGGATGAAAGCGGAAAGCCGGACAGCGGCGCTCAATAAAATGCTCTTGGCTGTTTTTCCGGCGGCCTGCTTGAAAATCTTATACTCCCGCACGGCCACATGATCCGGTTCTTCCTCCTCTAACGCCTCAAAGAGCATATCCAGGGGGGATTGAAAATCATCGTCATCCTCTCTGGCCCCGCCGTTCTCGATCATATACATGACCATCTCCAGATTTTGTTCCTCCGGCGGGGCTTCATGGAGCAGATACAGGATGAGAGCGGTGTCCAGGGCGATCTCGGATTTCTCCCAAAACGGGTCGTTGTTGGTGGAATTTTTCGGTGTGGTGTTCTTAATCAGATTGTTCACCAGTTTCATAGCGTCCTTGTCGTCCTTCAGGTATGGGAATGGGTTGAAGGCGTCGGAGCGGTCGGTGTCAATGAGGTCAAACACCTTGATAACATAGCCCTTTTCGATGAGCAGCGGGGCCACGGCCCGCATCGTCTCCCCTTTGGGGTCCGTGACCAGAAAACTGCAATTCGCCTGCATGAGATTGGGCTTGCAGAAAAACCTTGTCTTGCCCGCGCCGGAGCCGCCGATGACGATTTGCAGGAGGTTGCGGCGGTGTACCTTTCCATTGAGGCCCATGCGGACATTTTGTGTGAGGATGGTATTCTGGAAGGGTGCCTTGTCCCGGTACTTGCGGTCGAGCAGCTTGGGACTGCCCCACTTGGCGGAGCCGTGTTCCTCACCGGGCCTCCTGTTCTCCCTGGTGGAGCAGTAGAGCACCACGGAGAAGCCGTAGATCAGCAGGGCTCCCAGCATGAATTTGGGGGTGTGAGGCGTCCAGCGGATGGCAAAGGGCCGCTCCAGCAGTCCGCTGAAATGGCCCATCAGGTCAAAGACAGTCATACCCTCCTCATAGCCGGAGGCCAGGAGGGCCGCCAGATAGAGGACAGGCAGGGTGAGCGCCGCCCACAGGAGAGGGCTTACGGTGTTGTTTCTACGCATAGAGCCGCCCCCTCACCGCTCCGGTCCAGGCGGCCGGTCCCGGCTGGCCGGGGGATGTTCCGGGTCTTGCTCCCCCAGGGCGTGGAAAATGGCGTTACGGTTATACCGGACTTCCTCCTGGGTCGCCCCTCCCATCGTAATAGAAGCATCCTCCAGGCCCTCGATCCGGCTGTTAGGCAATCGTGTGATCCGGCCATAGGTACAGCCATCCAGACGGGCCCCGTTGAAGTTCAGCCGCCCCACGGAACAGTCAACCGTGTTGCAGCGGGTCATACGACTGCGGAGAAAGGCCGCGGAATGGATGGAGCAGTCCCGGAAATGCGTGTTTGCCAGTGTGGAATCCGGGAATAAAGTAAATTCGATCCGGCAGGAGTGGAACTCACAGCCATATAACCTCGTATCCCAAAATTTCACCCCATACAGGCGGCATACATGAAAAGAGCAGTCGGAGAAATGAGAAAAGTTACAGTTGGCATTGTCCGGCATACAATAGAGTGTCACATGGTCAAAATAGCTTTCCTGGAAGAAATTACGCGGAAAACCTGATTTCGCTGCCCGATCATAGATCTGTTGGTCAATGACCTTCATGGGCCGGTCCATCTCCAGTTCTATGGTCTTGTACTCGAATTGCTTATGGCTGGTCCTGGTATAGGGGACGGTCAGCAGGGCCTTTTGCGTTTGAAAGTCCCGGATAGACTGGCGGAGCACCGCCACTTTCCCGGCATAGGCCCCTCTATCCGCTTTTGCCGCCCAATCCAGCAGGGGTTCCAGCGGCATATCGTTCCGGCCCTGGATATAGTCGTTTACATTCCGTACACGGCGGGCCCGGTTGCTGCCGTTGTACTGGATGGGGTCAATGTCCTCCAGCAGGTCAGCGATATTCTTGCTGATCTCATGGCTGCTTAAAACGGCTTGATAGTCTGGCATACGTTCCTCCTTCAAAAGGGGAGCGCCAAAACTCCCCTCAAATTGAGGGAAGTTTTGACGCTCCAGGATTGCAGCTTAGTAGCCCGTTCTGGGCAGGGGCTCCGGCTTGCCGTACACAGTCGTTACCCAGCGGCTGACGGCCTGGACCCACTGGCCGTTATAGACGCCGCCCGCGTCCGCCACATTGGTAAAGGAGCCGGAGGGCAGGCTGCCCACGGCGGTACAATAGAGATAGGGGGTCTCCACCTGGGCAAAGCCCGCGGGGGCCTGGCCGAACACGAACATAACCTCGGTCACGCGCTCATTCGTGGCAAGGCCCAGAGCCGCGGCGCTGGCTGCCAGGATATAATTCTTGCTGGTGGAGAGGTTATCGGCCAGAGTGCGGTACTCCCCGCCGTTCACACGATAGGTGATCTTATAGGTGCCGGGGAAGTTATACGTGCCGGTGACAACAGTGTCCAGCCGCACCTGGGCGGGGATGGTATCCCTCCAATAAAAACTGTCCAGCCGGACATTGGAGGTATTGGCGATGCCGGAGAAGGTGTAGCGCACCGGCTGGCCGCCCATGATCTCCTTGGGGCCGGTCTTGGTGATGGACACGCCGGTGGTCAGGCTCTTGTTTGTCACTTCAAAGCGCACGATCTGGCCCTCATGCTCCAGGTAGGCGGTCAGCTCGGTTTCGTTGACACCGTAATGCTCCGGGGCCTTGACCTCCCGGATGGTATAGCGGGAGAGGGGGAGCTGTTTGGACACGGCCAGCCCCCGGCTGTCAGAGCGAATGGTATCAACCAGATTGCCCGCCTTGTCGTAAATCTCGAACACGGCCCCCTCCAGGAGTGTTCCGGCGGGCAGGCCGGTGGTGGGGTTGTAGTCGGCGGACCGCTTGATAATTTGGATCTGGCCGGTGATGGGGGTATTCTCCCATTCGATTTCAGTCACTTCCCCCGCCTTGACATAGACGGTTTTCAGTTCGGTGTCCGGGATATAGCCCTCGTGCTCCAACTCCCGGAGATAGTAGCGGCCGCCCTCGGTCAGGCCGTCAATGTAGACATGGCCCCTCTGGTCGCTCACATACTCCCCGATGGGGGTATGCCGGGCGTTATACAACAGGAAATGGACGCCGGAAATACCGCTTCCGTCCGCAGACGAAACCTTGCGAATGAGTATCCCGGAGAAGGGCGCATTGGTCACGGTCTTACGGGTGGTTTCTCCATCCTTCACTGTGAAATAGATGGGGGTGTCATCCAGCTTGAAGCCTTTGGCACTCTCGGTTTCCACGGCGTAGTAATCGCCGCTCTCCAGGGGCAGATATACCCTTCCACTCCGCCCGGTGGTCACGGTGTCCACCAGGGCGTCATCCGACACCCGGCGGATATCGAAGGTGGTGTTGGGGATGCGCTCTGTCTTGTCCGCCGAACTGACCTTGATGAGCTCCACACCGCCCACCGGCGTGTTGTAGAACCAGAGTTCTTGCGTATCATCCGGGTTGACCACCACGGTCTGACTCTGTGTGTCCGGGTCGATGGTATATCCGGGGATGCTCTCTACCTCAGTCACAACCACTGTGCTGGTGATGCCGGAGAGGACGATCTGGCCCTCCGCATTGGTCCAATACAGGCCATTGGAGGACAGCTTGCCGCCCTCGTCCGGGAGATAGGTGCCGTCCGCGCAGGTGATCTTGAACTGTACTCCCTCCAGCGGGGCCTTATCCTTGCTGGACAGCTTGTGGATGATGAGGTTCCCCATAGGCTGGTTGCGGAACTCCACCGTGACGGTCTGGCCCTCTTTTACCTGAACCGTCTGGGGGGTGTCGTCCAGCAGGTAGCCCGGTTTGGCCCTGGTCTCCTTGATGACCAGTGTGGTGCCGGGCTCCACACCTTTCACCAGGAAGGTCCCGGTGGAGTCCGTCACAAATTTGCCGTTGGCGTCGCCCACCACGGAGCCGTCCGATTTCGTCACCAGGAACTCCACATCGCTCAGGGGGGTATTGTCTGCTGCCGATACCTTCTTGACCAGGACGGCCCCCTTGGGGGCGTTGGAGAAATAGAGGGTCATAATGTCCTGGTCCTCGCCGGAGAGATAGAAAGACTGGGGCGCGGCGTCAATGACATGGCCGCTGTCACTCTCCAGCTCCTCGCAGATGTAGTAGCCCTTTTTGAGCCCCGTGACGGTGAAGGAGCCGTTGGCGGAGGTCACATAGGTCCCCACTACCGTTCCACCGGAGCCGCTGACCTCGCCGCCCAGGTATTTCAGTTGGAAACGGCAGCCGGAAATTCCGGCCCCCGTCACACTGTCCTGCTTGTAGACCACCAGGGCCGACAGGGGCGTGTTGGATATGGTGACGGTCTTGTTCTCGCCGCCCTTGACATAGACCTCCGTAACCGGGTCCTCCGGGGCCTGATAGCCAGGGGCGGGCTTGGTCTCCTCGATTTTCAGCCAGCCGTCCTCGATGCCCTCCAGGATGATCTGGCCTGCTTCATCCGTCTGGAAGGTCCCCAGGTCCCGCAGCTCTCCGGTGTCCGTTTTGTTGCTGGCCCAGGTGATATGGAACTCGGCATACTGGATCGGGTCATGGGTGATGGAATTTTCTTTCTGTACGGTGACGGTGGGCCGCTTGTGGTTTTCAAAATATACGGTATGGTCCTGGTTGGGGTAGAGGGTGACAAGCTGGGGCTCCGCGTCCATCAGGTAAGGGGACGGCACCGATTTTTCGGAAATTTCGTACACGCCGGGCAGTAAATTCTCCAAAACGGCCGTTCCATCCGGCCCGGTCCTGATTTCGTCCACGCTGTGGCCGTCCGCCCCCTCCACTAAAAACACTGTATCGGCTACGGGCTCGCCACTGTCGGCGTCCCGTTTCACCACCGTCAAATTGGGCCGCTTGTCATTTTGCAGGACCACAGTAGAGTCCTGGCCGGGGAACAGCTCCACATGGTACTCGGTCGTGTCCAGCAGGTGATCCGACACAGTGGAGGTTTCAATTAGGGAATAAACGCCAGGCTCCAGGCCCTCCCAGCAGATTTCACCTGTGCTGGAAGTGGTGCGGTCCAGATACCGGGAGCCGTCCTCGATTTTGGCAAGGCGGTAGGTCACGCCGCCCAGGGGCGTCCCGTCCGCGCTCTCCTTATATAAATGCAGAGAGGGCAGCTTGGAATTGGTGAACACAAACTGGGCCTGCTCGCCGCCGTCCAGGTGGATGGTGCGCTGGGCGTCGTCCACGATATAGCCGGGGCACTCCAGTTCCGTCACGATGTAGGCGGTATCGGCGGGGAGCTTGCTCAGGTCGATGGTTCCGTCCTCCAGGGTGGTGTATTCCACCGGACCGCCTCAAAACGGAAACGGGCGTTAGCGATGGGCTGGGAGAGGTCCGAACTGTCCACCTTGATTAAATGGATTCCGGGCAGGCGGTCGTTAAAGAAAACCAGGTCCTTGATCCCGTCCCCGGCCTTCAGCTCCACCTCTTGGGGGGTGGTGTCCAGTACATGGCCGTCCCCGCCGGTGTCCCGTTCCTCGGCCCGGTAGGTCCCAGGCTGGCAGTTAGTGAGCAAAATCTGACCGAACTCGTCCGTCTGGAAGATGCCCAGGCTCTCGGCGTCCCGGAAAATCTCGAAGGACACATTGGGCATAAGGGTCATAGTGCCCCGCTCATATTTCGTGATCCGCAGTCCAGGCAGTTCCTTGTTGACTATGGTGGCGCTGGATTCCTCCCCGGCCACCACGGCCACCGTCTGCACCGTGTCCGTGTCCGCAATCCAGCCCTCAATACCTGCGGTCTCCCTGACTTCCCAGCCGCCGGGGGCCAGTTCATCGAACACCACCACGCCGTTGCGGGTCTGCTCCGTCCGGGTCTCCCCGGTCTCAATGTGCTTGATCTGGATGGTAACGCCGGAGAGGGCGTCGCCGGTGTCGCTCCGTTTTTCCACCCGCAGGGAGCCATAGGGGGCGTTGGTAAAGGTCACGATGGCGGTCTTGTTATACTCCACATCGACGTGCTGGGTGGTCTCCTCCGGGAGCAGGTGATACCGGGGCGGGATATCCTCCGTCACGGTATAGTGGCCCTCCAGAGTCAGAGGGATCAGGACCTCTCCATTCTCATCGCTGGAGAAAGAGCCTACTTTGCGGCCCTCCGGGTCAACCACGCTGAACACAGCCCCCTCCAGCGGGGTCTCCGTCCCTTCCTCCAGCTTCACGATTTTCAGCAGGGTCTCGCCCGGCACATCTTCCGTGCTATCTGCGTAACTGCTGATGGCGGCCAGCTCCATCTGGCGGTTGTTATCCAGGTCGCAGATATAATTTTGCAGATTGCCGTATCGGTCTTTTTCCAGGCAGACGGCATACATGGCTGCATACTGGGCCACGGACGCGGAGAGGGAGAGCTGGACGTTACCGCTCTGCCCCTGGATGCTGCCCACGGGGTACAGCACCTTGAACTGCCCGGCGTAGCCGTCGCTGGTTCCCTCAGTGGTGACAGCGGTGATCTCGTTGTTGTTCATGTCCACGATCTTCGTGCCCTCCGGCACCTCGTCGGGATTGGAAAAGGCCACGGACACGTCGTAATCATAGACCCACGTCTCGCTCCAGACGGTGAACACCTGCTGCTTGTATTCCCCGCCCCCGATGGTCACGGGGTAGGCCGTGGATTTGTCCGCTGTGACGGTCATCCGGGGAGAGAGCATATAGTTGTAAGTAGTGCCCCGCTTGTAGATGTCCTTGGCGGCGGCCAGGATGCGGTTGCCAATGTCCAACTCGCTCCCGGAGAGGCCGGGGGCCACCTTCAGGTTGGCAATGTTCCAGTCCGGCATCAGGTAACACCACAGCGCCATTTTTGTGGCGTAATACGCCTGGTACTTATTGTCCAGCTTCAACTCGCCCAGGCTGCGGTGTGGGTAGCCGTTGGAGATAATGCCCACCACCTTGGGGTCGCTTGCCCGTTCCTCTGCCAGATACTTGATGCTCTCGCCGGGGCCCACGGTCTGCGGAACGCCGTACTGGTTTGGGTTGACGCAGTAGGCCGGGGACTCCTTCTGCGTGCCGTCGTTGGCCTCATAGAGAAAATAGGTATAGATCTGCTTTCGGACGGAGCCGTTGATGGAGAGATAGCCCAGCTCATACTCTCCATTGTAGATACTGACCTCGCCCAGGGCCTCCTCCTCACTGTCTGCGGCAAAGGCCGCCGTCGGGAGGATACCAAGAAGGGTCACGAGAACCAGGAACAGGGATAGCAGTTTTTTCATATTTCCTCCTAAAAATGGGCAGAAGGAGGCACAGAAAACATCAGCACCTCCTTCCGCAATCAAATTGACTTCTCAAAATGTAAAATATGGAAATTGAAGATACAAAAAAAGGCGTCAAAAGTCCCCTCAAATTGAGGGAAGATTTTGACGCCTCAAGCCTCCACGGCCTGGACCATCCAGCGGTAGTCCCGCTGGTCCCGGACACAGGTAAAAAGTGTGAGCCGGTTATCGCTGGTGGCGGCGGTGCCGCTGGTGTCGGTCTCCTTCACCTTCTGGACGCTGACCACCTCATAAGTCCGTGTGCCCAGCTTGGTGGTCCAGGTGATGGTGTCGCCCGGTTCCAGGGTGTGGAGCTTCCCGAAGTGGTTGTTCACGCCGCGGTTGTGCGCGGCGATGCAGCAGTTTCCATCCCACAGGCTGGTGTCCTCGAAGTGGCCCGCGCCCTTGGCTAAGGTCTTGCTGCCCGTGCCCTCGTACACCTTGACGCTCAAACCGATGGCGGGAATTTTGAGGGTGCCCAGGTGCCCGCCGGAGTAATAGAGATCGCTGGTCACATCCGTCCAGCCTGTGGCGGTAGTCCCAGTCCAGCCGGAGCCCGTATCAACGGCAGGGTATGTGACACTCCCCACTTGGGAGACCAAACCGCCGCCGTCCAGGGCTCCGGGGACCAGATTAGGGGTCAGGGCCACGCCGGAGCCGGGGAGGTAACTGGTGGGTGTGCCGAAGCCGGGCGGGATCAGGGCCGTGCTCTTGCTCCGGTCCACGTTGGGGGCCTCTTGCTCATAGATGGTGGTATCGCTGGTGGGCCGGGCAAACAGGTAATCGTCCGGGGCATCCATGGTGTATTCCAGGGCGCTGGCCGGGGTGACGCAGACGGCCGCCAGCATGAGGGCGGCCAGACAAAGGGTTTTCAGCCTCATTTGTTGTACTCCCTCCAGTCTTTCTTGGATTTGTACTTTTGAAGCAGGAAGCGGCCCAGGAATACCAGGCCGACAACGCCCGCCCCGGCGGGCAGGACCAGCAGCCAGCGCCAGTCAAAGCCGCCGCCCTCCGCGGCAGGCTGTGGGATAGCGGTCACGGCCTCCCGCTCCTCTGCCAGGCCGAAAACGGCGGTATAGAGCACGGTCCCGCTGGTAGTCTTGGTCACTTCTCCGGCGTAGTCCGCCGTGACGGTGTAGCCGGTGGCGTATTTGCTGGAAGCGGTGCCGGTATAGGTGGCGGCGGCGTTGTAGAAGCCCCCGGCCTCCTGCCATTGAACATCCGCCAGGGTGAGGGTGCGCCCGCTGTCCTCAATAGACTTGGGCACCAGGGACACATCCGCCTCGGAGAGATTGGGATAACTGCGGGTGGCGGAGACGTTCCGGGTGGACGTGGCATAGCCGGACGCCTCCACCTGGATACTGGCGGTGTCCAGGGTGAGGAGGCCGGTATAGCCGTCCTCCGTGACGGCCTCACAGGTGGCGGCCAGCAGGGGCATGATCTCCTCCATGTCCTTGCTCTTGCTGTCCAGGGTCACGGTTTCGGTGTAATACTTGCTGTCCGTCTCCGTCTGGTCCTCCTTGACAATATCCAGCAGGGTATAGAGGCAGCCGGACCGCTCAAAGTCCCCGGTGGGGATGAGGGCCGGATCATCCATAGGAGAGAGTTCGTAGGTCTTGCTGATCCTGGGCTCGGCCCGGTCTCCCTCCGTGTACTCCAAAACCTCTACTGGGTAAAGTACGGAGGGGGTGGCTTCGGGAGAGGGCGCCTCGGCGGCCAGCGCCGGGCAGGCCAGGGCACAGGCGGTCAGCACCGCCAGAAACAGGGGCGCGGCGCGTTTCTTCATGTGGGTCAACTCCTTCAATCAAAAAATGGCCCGAAAACTTCCCTCAAATTGATGGGAGTTTCCGGGCAAAGAAAAAAGTCCCCTCAAATTGAGGGGACTTACGGGTTATCGCTCCGGGGCGTCTTTCCTCCGCTCCGGGAGTTTGATGCGGAACATCCGGCAGTAGTCCTTCTGGGCCTCCAGTTCACACTCACAAATAAGTCTGATAAAGGCGGTGTCGCTGGGGCCTTGGGCCCGCTGGGCCTGCTGGAGCGCGGTAATGTAGTCATGGCGCAGGATGGGCGGGATGGAGACCACACAGTAGCCCCTGTTCACCAGGATCAGATTCATCAGGAGCCGGGCGGTGCGCCCGTTGCCGTCCTGGAAGGGGTGAATATCCACCAGCCTCCGGTGGGCGTAGGCGGCCAGCAGGACCGGGTGCATGGCGTCCCTCCGTTTGTTCAGCTCCTCCACCAGCCCGGCCATAAGGCCAGGCACCTCCTCCGCCGTGGGTGGGACATATTCCGTGCCGGTGATGAACACCTGGCCTTCCCGGTAGCGTCCGGCGTGCTCCGGGTCAATGCCGCCGTAGAACAGGGCGTGCAGGCGGAGTATATCCTCCTCCCGGAATTGCAGGGGCCCGCCCCTGGCGGTCTCCAGCATATAGTCATAGGCCCTGGCGTGGCCGGTGGCCTCGTAGCAGTCCCGGATGGGCTTGCCGCCCACGGTGATACCGTCCTCCAGGAGCACCTTGGTCTCGGAGAGGGTGAGGGAATTACCCTCCAGGGCGTTGGAGGTATAGGTCATGCCGATGCGGAAATAGGCGTCCAGTTCCTTCACCTCGTCCGTGGTGAGGGGGCGGCGCTCCCGGATCGCCTGGGCGTATGCGTCGATACGCTCTAATAAAGCGTTGCCGCTCATACAGTCACCTGCCTTTGAGAGAAAGTTCAAAAATATTATATCATGGGGAGCGGAAACAGGCAACGGGAAACCTGGGGGCCAAAAGTCCCCTCAAATTGAGGGGACTTTTGAACGGCGCGCCCCGCCTGCGGAGAGGCGGCGACAGACGCACCCGTTCCCCACACTGGCAAAAGCCGCCGTCAGGCGGCTTTTGGGGCGTCCTCCCCTTGGAGACCGCATAATCCGGCGGACGGCCCCGGTCAAGGCCCGCCCAGTCCGCAGACTGGGCGGCTCGCGGGCGATTGCATGGCAATCGCCCGGCCTTGACGGGGGACGGCGGGCGGATTAGTCTCCCCCACGGGGAGACGCCCCCGGTCTGCGGCCTTACCGGCTCTGGCGCTGGGGCGGGATGCGGCTTCTCTGCTGGGGGGTGATGTTCCGTTCAATGGAGCCGCCGAACTGCTTGCTCATCCCCTGGATCTGATCCAGGGCGCTCCGCCGCTGCTGGGGGTCCCAGCCCTCGTACAGCTCCTCCAGGCGGGACAGGTCCGGCGTGTCCCGCTTGATGCCAAACTGGCGGCACAGGATATAGGAAATGCTCTGGGCGTCCAGGTCCACCTCCTCATGGTCATAGTTTGGGTTGGCCCCCTTGGCGTGGATGCGGGAGTGGGCCACCTCAGCGGCGATGGCCGCAAATGCCTCGCTGTCTGAGAAAGCGGGATTGACGGCCAGCTCCATATTTTTGCTGTCATAGTAGGCGGCCACGGGCAGGTCGTGGTCGGTGGCCACGGGAACAACGGAGTAATTGAGGATGGCGCGCAGGGCGATGCTCATTTCCTTGCTGTCATCCTTCAACTGGACCTTTTTCAGGTCACGCCCCTGGGTCTGGCGGATGTCATAGGCGTCCGTGAGGCGATACCCCCGGCCCAGGGTATTCCGGGCAAAAATTTTGACTCCCTTGCTTCGCTCCTGGTCTATCACGCCCCGATTCAGGGTTTTCCACCGTTCCGCCGTACCGAATACGGTGGCCTCCGGGTCCTGAAACATGACCAGGGCGATATTGCCCGCGCTGTATGTGGGGTTATCCCCCTGCATATCCAGGTACTTCACATACAGTTCCGGGCTGCTGGTGATCTCCTCCACTCCGGCGTCTTGCATGGCGATGGTGTTCTCCCGGTCCGCCTGCATTTCCGCCCTCCATTGGTTGTCCTGCTGGGACTTTTCCGCGATGATCGCTTCCAGATTTGCCATAATGATGTTCCTCCTAAGATATATTCATCTTGATTTTGGTACGGTTTTTCCCTTGGCCTGCGGGGCCCTGCCGGGCTCCCGCATCCCTTCCGACGCCGCCCGCAGGGCCTCCAGGCGGGACTTGACGGATGGTTTCTCAGTAGTCTCCGTCGTCCTCATATCCGTACTCCTCGTCTGCCTCGCTGTCGAGCCACTCCCGCGCTGTGGTGAGGAGTGTTCGGGCCGAACGCGGGGGGCGGCTTTTTTTGGCGCTTCTTCCTCCTGTTCCTGGGCGGGGGCCGGGTAGCTCCTCTGTTCCAGGTAGTGGTTGACCAGCGGCACATAGTCCACATTGGTCACAAGGTCCACGATCCCGCTGGTGGAACGTGTGTCTTTAATCACGGAGAACAGCACATTTTTCTTGGCGTAGGCCCGGAAGTCCTCCAGGTCGCTCTCTTTGATGTGAAAGGTCTTGAGTTCCCGGCCCGTTTGAAGCAGCCGGGCCATGTTGGCCTTGCCGTAGAGTTTTTTGTTGTTTTGGGACAGGGCCATCAGAAAGGCGGCCAGGTTTTTGCTCCCAGCCGCCAGCATTTTAACAGCAGCCTCGGTGAGCTGGATGCTCTCCTTTACCATCAGGTCGGCCACTTCACCGCTGTTATCCATCTTCTTCACCTCCCGGTTTTCAAATATTGAATGACCTCCAGAATGGAACAATACTGAACTTTTTGGAGATACCGCTTTCTCATCAGCTTCAAGTGCCGCTCCCGCTGGGGCCCGGCAAGGGCGGAAAACGTCTCCGCGTCGCGGGCCGCCTCCCGGTAGTCCAGCAGGGTCACGCTCCCCCAGGGCCGTCCGCCCACAAACTTCTCCACATGGAGGAACAGGGCGAGCACCGGCCACCCAGCCCGGTTCTGAAAGGCCAGCCAGCACAGATTTTCATAACTGCCCGGCTCATAGACACGGGGCGGGTCAAACAGCCAGGACCTCTCACGCCGGGCCAGAAACAGATAGTCCGCCGCGCCGCCCTGTTGCAGTTTGAGCAGATCCAATTCAATGCTCCCTGCCTCGGTGGGCTGATAGAGCGGTATCAATCCCAGAATGGCGGTCAGGTCCGCGTGGAGCAGTTTTTTCATAAGGACGCCTCCTTGCATGGTCTGGGCGCTGGGCTTCCACCGCCGCCCGGACCTTGGGGATGTCGCCCTCGATGCGGGCGCATAGCTTCAAGTCCCGGCGCAGCGCCCGCAGGTGTGTGGTGATTTGTTCGATCTCCGTCTGGATTTCCCCGCCTCCGTCTCCCCGCCGTTTCTGCCGGTATAACTGCCCGCGCCGTTCCGTGAGGGCGTCTATCTCCGCCTGTATCGCGTCATACTGCATGGAGAGCTGGGCCGCTGTCTCGATGCGGTTTTTACGGAGATAACGGAATTGCTCCTGATAGCGGTCCAGTTTCAGCAGCTCCTCCCGCATGGAGAACGCCGCCCGGTTTCCCGGACGGCGTTTCGGGTATGCCCCCAGCAGGCAGAGGTATTGGAAGCAGAGGGCTTGAAAGCCCGTGAGTTTCCTTGGGCGGCGGGGCATCCCACCCCGCACCCGATACCGGCGGCCCGGCTCCAGCAGACGGGAAAAAGTAGTGGGGGGAGTGTCCGGCGGGGCCTCGCCGGAGCGGACGGCCGCAAGCCGGGCCTGTATGTCCGCCTCGGTATAGCCGTCTTTCAGGCTGTCCAGACGGATATACCCTTTCCCACCGGGGGGAAGGATAGCGGTGTGCTTGACCCTGGGGCCGGTTTTTACCCGATACCCCATCCGCCGCAGTTGGCTGAGGAAGGACTGGTAGGTGTAGGCTTGCCGGATGGCCTCGTCCACGTCCTGACGGATCAGGTCCCGCACGGTGGCCTTGCCCTGTCTGGCCGCCTCCCACTCGGCCCGGCTCACCGGGCCGCCCAGGGGCTCACTGGGCTCAATAATGGACAGCCCGTGTTCCCGGCAGATGGCGTCTGAGGTCCCCCGGATGCCCACGCCGTCCCCGCCGTAGTAGTCCTTCAGTTGGTCCCGGTACATGGCCCCATCCACAAAGGAGACGGAATTGAAAACGATATGCGAATGTAAATGCGCTTTGTTCAAGTGGGTGGAAACGACGGCTTCATAGCGGTCTCCCAGCAGGCGCCGGGCAAACTCGACGCCCACGGCATGGGCCTGGTCCGGCGTCACCTCGCCGGGAGCGAAGGACTGGATGATGTGGTAGCCCTTTCGTTTCCGTCCCTCCTTGCCCCAGCGCCGCTTGGTGTCCATCATGTCGGCGTAAACGCTCTCCCGGTCGCAGTTGACGGCGGTCTCGAAACAGGTCTGTTCCGTTTTCTCCCGGTCCAGGGCATAGTCGATGGCGGCCTCCAGGGAGGTCTTTTCCGGGTCCTGGGTATAGCCCACGCATTTGTCCAGGCGGTTGTGAATGACTAAAATCTTGGTGTAGGCCATTACAGCGTGTCCCGGACCAGCCGGACCGCCTGCCGGACCAGCCGCGCCGCCTCCCGTATCTCGTCCTGGGTGGCCGCGCCTCTGGCGTTGGCCTGATAAGCCAGTTGATTCACATTATTGCCGATGGCGTTCAGTTCCCGGAGCAGGGCGGCGTAGGTATCGGGAGGCCGGGGCCGGAGATTGACGCCCATAATGAGTTGGCGGAGCATGGGCTCGATCTTGAGCCCGGCGGTCCGGGCGGTCTCTGTCAGCCGGGCGTAGTGGGCGGCGTCCAGCCGCAGGGTGATGGTTTTATAGGGCTTCATCGAACTGGGCCTCCTTTCCGGTGTTGCGGCCTCTTTGCCGGCTCCGGCGGGGGACTTTTCAAGGGGACCTCCTTGCAGTAGGCCCTCTCTCCGCAGGCGTCCTTCAGCAGATGGGCCATGCACTCGTCAAACGGGTGCCAATCCCGGTCTCCGCTCACAAGGAAATAGTGCATATTGGTCTCCCGGTACATCAGCTTGGTCCCGCTCTGATGCGTGAGAACAACCACGCCATAAACGACCAGATCATTTGTCCCCGGATATGGCGAGATGTCTACGGCCACGTCACAAAATGGAGTGTCGTGGGCGGCAAGCACGGCTTTGATCTTCTCGGTGTTCTCGGCCTGGTGGTCCCGGAAATGCTGGATCAGACCAATCTGTTTCCGCAGGTCGTTCAGGTAGTTCCGCTGGTCCTGGCCGATAAACAGCTTTCGTCCACTCCCGAACACGATGGAATAATCGTTATGGCCCCGGAATTTCCCCCGGCAGGGGGTTTTCTCCACATGGTAGGATGTTTCACCAAACAGGCGTTGCAGGGTCCGCTCCAGGAGCAGGGTCTCGCTCCGTTTCTCATCAATCATCTGTTCACCTTCAGTTCAGGTATCAAATAGCGCATATCAAGAGGATATGCGTTGGTGTTGTGCGGGGGGGCTGTGCCCACGGAAAAAAGTCCCCTCAAATTGAGGGGACTTTCGGCGGCGCGGGGGTATCAGGGGCGGAGCCCCTGACCAGCGGCATTTTGCTGTCAAAATGCCATGCTGGCGCGGACAGCGGCGCGAGCGCCGCTGTCACCGTACCGGGGCCGTTTTCCGGCGGGGCGGTTTCTTGGGCCCTTTCCGGGCGGTCTCCGGCTTTTGAACACTCTCCCGGTTTCGGTGCTGATTCAGGGGCGTGGTATGCAGCTTCTGTGCCATAGTCGGCTCCTCCTCTTGTGGTGTGTCTTGATGGCCGGAGGACAGCGGCTCCTCCAGCAGGGCCGGGTCGTCCTCCAGAAAGGAAAGCATTTCCTCCACCCGTTCTTCCAGGGAAGCCTCCACCGTATAGCCGGGGAGAAGGATGCCGTTGACGGAGAAGCGTCTTTCCTCTCCCTTTGGGATAGGCGGGGACACCTCCGTGAACAGGTGGGCGTAGGCTTTGATCCTGCCTTGCAGGTAACGCTCCAGCTCCTCTTTTGTGGCAAACCGCTTGTCGCTCTGCCCGGCGATCTTCCAGCCGTCGCCGGTGTAGTCTGGGGTTGGATGCTGGAGCGTGTTATAATGAATATCCCAGGACAAAGTACAGTTGATAAGAGTTCCATCCGGCGTTTTATTTTCGGACACACGATACGACATTTTATAGACCATGTTGCTCAATACGTTCCAGCCGAATTGATTGACCTTCCACTGGTTGGACGTGTGCTCCACCGGCAAGGCCCGCAGATACTCCCTGGCCTTGCGGATGGCTATGGTCTCCGCCGCCTGCTTCCGCCATTCGGCCTCGATTTCAGAGAATTTTGAGAAAATGGCTTTTTCCTGGGCCACGCTGGCCTCCTCCATGGTGGTCAATTCCTCCCGCGGCAGTTGGATCAGTTCCGCAACACGGTCCGCCTTTTTATCTGGATAGTAATGGGCGGACATTTCGATTTCCCATCCAGGGGTGATATGCGTATATGCCATGCCCGCCCCCTATCGCGCCATAGCCAGCCGCTTTTTATGCAGCGGCTTTTTCCTGGCGGCTGGGCGGGCGGCTTTGGCCGGAGGCGGCTCCTGTTTCCCCCTGTCCGCCGTCTGTGCCTGGACCTGGACCGGGAGGGGCGGCCCCGCCTGGGGTTTTTCCTCCGCTGGAGGGGCCGGCTCACCGGAGACGGGCTGCGCCTCCGATGGTACGGCCATATCGCCGTCCTCCAGGCAGTTCAGCAGGTCCTCCAGCGTGACCTTTTCCTTCTGCGGGACCGGGGGTTGGAGCGAATACCCTTGCAGGAGTTGGCCGTTGACACAAAACAATTCCTTTGCCTCCGCCGGGATGGGCGGGGACAGGGATTCAAAGCACGGCGCATACTGGTCGAATTTGCTCTGGATGTACTTCTGGGCCCCCTCCATGGTCTTGTACTTCTTGCTGCCCTCGTACTCAATTCGTTCCCTGGGGCTCCGGGTATAGCCCCAATACCCTTGAGACAGGCCGGGGGCCGTGTAGGACAACTCCCAGGTCAATTTCCATTCATCACCAGACTTGACGATGTTGAATGTCATTTTATAGACCAGGTTGCTGATCTCCCAGGAGCCGTCCTTGTGCCTCTGCCACTCATTGCGGGTGTGTGTGACCTCCGGCGTTTTCAGATATTCGATTGCTTTTTGCAGGAGAAGGGTCTGCGCCCCATGCTCATCCCAGGCGGTGACGGCCTTCTTCATCTCCTCAAAGACTTTCTTTTCCTCCGCCTGGCTTTCCTTTAACTGCTTTTCCAGGTCCTTGACCGGGACATTCAGGAACGGCTTGAAGTCGGCCCTGTCGCCCCGGTAGTTGATCTGCCGCCTGACCTCCAGGTAAAAGCCCTCCCGAAGATAACCTTCACTGGAGCCGATCTCATAAAACGATTTTTTTGCCATACTGCAATTCACCTCCCTATCTGACCGGGCCGCTGGGCGGCGCCCGGTCCTTTTTCGGCATCCAGCCCTTTTGATACCGATGCTCCATCATGATCGTGCGGACCAGAGCCGCCTCGTTTTCCGGCAGATACCGGATGCGCCGGAGTGTCCCGTATTCCCAAAACAAATCTTCCATGGCCGCCCTGTACCGTTCCGGCTCCATAGAAAACCGCCGCCCGGAGTAAAAGACCAGTTCCACGGCTTTGGCCTCCACCGCCGTGTGTTCCAGGCGGTGGAGGTGTGCGGAAAAATCGAAGGAGCGTATATCCCCCGTGGGGCTGTCCCGGTCCCTGCCCTTGAGGATGACACAGTATGCCTCCTCTCCGGCCTCCGGGCGCTGGCTGATCCATACCCGGTGGCCGTGGGAGCCGCGAAGGAACACATCCCGTTCCCGGACACACAGCCCTCCGCCGGAACGGGGGAGCCAGTAGAAGGTCCGCTCCTCCATCTCGTATTCCGCCACAGCCGCCTGGAGCGTCCAGAGGTCCGGGCGGAAACTTGCTGGGGTGGAGGGGGTGGTCCGGCCGCACAATCCGTCCAAAACAGGAAACAATTTAATATTTGTCTCTTTCATCTTACCGGCTGCACCACCCTTGTCCGGCTGTGCCACCGCTGTTCCGGGCGCACGGCCGGGGGCGGCTGGTAGTCCGGGTCCAGGTACTTGGCCTCAAACTCAGCCGCCGTCAACCGCTCCGCACCCTGGCCCTGTACGAAGTCGCCGGGAGCCAGATCCAGATAGCCGCCGGATGGCAGGGGGAGGGGGCTGGCGGTGAGCACGGTGCCGAAGTGCTCCACCGTGATATGCAGCCCCAGCAAGCCCGGCTGGCTCCAATCGTCCGGGTCTGTCTGCATTTCATAGAGGTGCATCCACGGGGGGAGTGTGGCGCGGTCCACCCGCCGGGTCGTAAACAGGCCGGGGACGGTCAAGATTTCCACTTCTTCCAATCGTTCTGTGTTTGCGTTGACAAGATACATAAAAGCGCCTCCCTGTTATCTTCCCTCAATTTGAGGGGACTTTTTAGGCCGCGGGCCGCGGGTGTAAACAAAGGGATAGTCTTGGGCCAGCCGGCATTGTCTGGCCAGTTCCTCCGGGGTGACGCGCTTGCCCGCGATAAACTTACCGGGATGGACATACCGTGTCATGCGCCTGTTCTCCGGGACATGATTCCGCATCTCCCAGATACCCACCACCTGGGCCTGCTCCGCCATTGTCCGTCGCACATCCGGGTTATCCCTGGATGGCCGCAGTTCATACTGATATATTTGATCCGGGGTAAGGGGGGAACGGTAAATGACCTCCCCCCAGGCCCGGAACGCGCCGTGCTCCACGCTGGTACGCTCGTCGTAATTAAGAAATCCCGTCAGGGGGTTATCCGGGTCCTTGGGATAGGTCCCTATGTCCACGGGCCGCTGGGTGGAATAATAGCGGTAAAGCTCCTGCTGTTCCATCGCTCCGCCCTCAACGCTCCGGGCCTTTTCGCGGTTTGGGCCGCCTGGCCTTTGGCTTTGGGATGGCGCGCTCCTGAACCTCCCATTGCATCCGTCTGGCGTCATACTCGCTTTTGGCAGGTCTACCGGGCTCAGGAGGAGCCATTTCGACTTGTGTAACAGCGGGTGCCGGCCTCCTGTCTTTTCTAAGCTGTTGCAGACGGACCTTTACGGACGGGCTGCACGGGGCGGGTCCCGCCTCCCTCTCCTGGGGTGGCTGCGTCATGTCCTCCTGCGGAGACAATAGGCCCTCCGCAGAAGGGGCCTCCCGCTGGACTGCGGGCTGTTCCTGCGTTTTTCCCATATTGATGGACTTATGCAGGCGTTTCATGATCTGCTGAACGGCGGAGCGAAATGCTTCCTGCTCCCCCTCCGGCAGAAGGGCCGCCTGCTCCTCCATTTGCTTTCCCAGGTCCGCCGCCTGACAATGGCGCTGGAAACAGGGCAGAAGGCCGCGGGAGAGCTCATCGACACTTTGATGGATAAAAGGCGTCAATTCTTCCTGTAAAACCGTGCGGTATTCCTGCGGCACACTCTGAAATAACTGGTTTACCCGTGCCTGCCCGTCTTGGTATGCACCGATATGGGTCTGCATCTGTTCCAGAAGGGAGCCGCCCGCCCCGATTTCCAGAGGGAGCCAGTAGCGGTCTGTCCGGCCGTCTTTCACATAGTCGATCTTCACCTTGACCGCCTGCGGCGTCCGTTCAGCCTCCCGGTACTCCTGATCCACCTGGCGTACATAATTCTCCGCTTGGGAGAGAGACATCTGTTTGCCAGTGGGAAAACGCTCATCCATGCTCTCCGTGATGGTCACAATAGGCTCGCCCTCCGGGTCCAGGCTGACCATTGGGGCCTCCGGGCCGCCTTCCGCGAAGGGCGGCTTCATCAGGTCGTCCACAGCGGCGGAAATATCGTGGGCAAATGCTTTCCACTTGTCCGCCACCGCCCGGACCGTACAAGCCCCTCGTTTGAAAAAGCCGGTGAACAGGCTGGCGCTCTCGCCCAGCAGATCCTTTACATCCTGCTTCAGATTGCCGGTAATCTCCTTCATCCGGCTGTTATGTTCCATGCTGCTTCACTCCTATCGAATGGTTTTGGAAATCTCCCCTCAAATTGAGGGGACTTTTGAGGTCCGGGCCCGCTTCTTCCTGCCCTTGGTACGCCTCTTTTGGCTCTGCGGCACAGGCTCCGGGGGCGGACGGTCCAGGCAGCGGCTCTCAACGCCGTCGATCAGTTCCGCGGCGGTGTTGCGAATACACTCCAGGGAGGCGCGCAGCTCCGTTTGCTCTCTGCCGCTGCTCCACCCGGTAATGTAGCCGAAGGAGTAGTCTCTGGTGTCCAGGCCCAGGTACTGACAGACGGTATAGGCCACGCTCTCCGCCTCCACCTCGCGGGTGCGCCGGTCCTTCTCATGGGCCCCTACGATGATCCCGCCCTCCACCGGGAGGGCGTGCAGCTTGGCGTGGGCGATCTCATGGACCAGCGTTTTGATGGTCTGGGCCTCGCTCATGCCGGGGCTGAGGGTAATCTTCTGTTCCGCGTGGTAGTACGCCCCATGGACGCCCGGCGGCAGGGGGCCCTCGCTGACAGGGACGGGGGAGATGGATTTTAAGGTGGACAGTAGTTTTTCATAGCCCTCTACGGTGCCTGTCAAGGACTCCACACCCAGGCTGGGGAGTTCCCGTCCCTCTGTCTGGCTGACATCAAACACCGTAGCCGTGGTGAAACCAGTTTTTTTCACCCATTTCTGTTCCTTGATGGTCTGCCCGTCCGGGCCGGTCTCCTCCACCTCATCCCGCGCCCAGTAAGGGCAGGGGGCCAGGATGGTGATGCCGGTCTCGCCCGCCTTGACATGACGGCCGAATTTCCGTTTCCAGTCCCCATACCCTGCCACCATGGAGGCGTGCGGACACTGGAGCTTAATGAGAAAAATATTGCCGTAACTGTAATGGTGCAGTTTGGAGAGGGATTGCAGGTAGGCCGCGTACTGGCCGCTCTGGAACAGGCCGGTGATACCGGCCTCCAGTTGATCCGTCAGCGCCCGCACACGCTCCATACGCTCTTGAAAGTCGATTTTTCACACCTCCCCGGAAAGTCCCATCAAATTGAGAGGACTTTTGAATAGGAAAAAAACCCCGGACATGGTACGTTACCGCTCCATGCCGGGGTCTTTCCTGTGCCGCCGGGGCTTCCAGTCCGGGTGTCCGGGCGGAAGCTCCTCCCTCAGTTCATCCACCCGCTGTTTCATATTCTTCCGGGCGGCCTGCTCGTCTCCGAAATAACGGCCATAGTTGTACCCCTGGAAATTGTCGTAGGCATAACACTTCCAGGTGACGTAGGGGGAGACCTCCGTGGGGCTGTACCCCAGCACCACCTCGGTATCTCCCACCCGGCGGCTGTCGATGATCTCATAGCTCTGGCACATTCGTTTTCCGTTCATCCTGTTCACCTCGTCGGCGTCTCAGCCTTTTTTACGGTTTTCCCCGCCGCGGCCTTGGCCTTTTGGCGCTCCATGACCGTCTGACGCAGCTTCAAGCCCTCCAGGATGCCCTGCTTCACGTCGGGGATGGTGGTGCGCTTATCAGGGAAGAAGGGCCGCAGGTCCTCCTCCAGCATTGTGACCTTCAGCGGAGGCATTTCCTCCCGCTTGGTGGGGGCCACGGCCTGCACGATCTTCTCCGTGGTCAGACTGCCCGCCTGGCTCTCCTTCTTCAACTCCTTGGCCTTGGTGCCGGAGGGGACTTTAGCCTCCTTCTGAATAGCGTCCGCCAGCACCTTCTGCTCCTTGGGCTTCATTTGGGCAATATCCGCGCCGGTGTTGACCGGGATCTTCCCCTCGTCCACCAGGTCCTGGAGTTCCGGGACCAGTTTATTCAAAGTCTTGTACCGCTGGATGGTGGCGGGGCTCTCGCCCATCTGCTGGGCCAGCTCCTCGTCGGCGTTCATGCGCTTGATCCCCAGGGCCTCGTCCTGCGCGATCTCCTCCTTGGTCCGGCGGCCCATCTTCCGTTTCATGGCGTCGGTTTTCATCTGATAGGCGCGGGCCTTCTCCATAGGGCTGATCTCCTCCCGCTTGAGGTTGGAGTCCACCATGGAAATGATGGCCTCGTCCCGGTCCAGATTGCGGACGATAACAGGAATATTTTCAATCCCGGCCAACTGGCAGGCGCGCATACGGCGGTGGCCGGAGACCATCTCATAGCCGCCGTCCTTATGGGGGATGACCATGACCGGCTCCAGCACGCCGAATTTCTTGATGCTGTCCACCAGGTCCCACATATCCTTGTTGTCGCGGACTGCGAAGGGGTGCCCTTCAAAGGGCCGGATATTCGCCACCTTCATGGTCGTGACCGTCTCCGGCTGGCCCTCCTTGGTCAGGGGGATTTTCAGGTTTTCGGGCAGTTCTTCATCCCCCACGGCGGGGGCTTCCGGGGCCTTATCCGCCTTGGCGGGCTCCTCCGGGGGATAAGGGACCAGCTTGCCGGGGACCGGCATGAGCGGCTTATCCCGGTGCCCCTTACGGTACTCACTGGCTTGGGCAAGGGACATTTCATACACATCCGCCCGGACCTCCAGCATCCCCGCCTGCTCCAGCGCCTTGCAGCGGTGGAAGCCGTCTACCAGTTGAAATTCGTCCTCTTTCTCGCTCTTGCGGAGAATGACGGGCTTTTGCAGGCCGTTTTTCTTAATGTCCGCGATCAGGCCGCTGTAATCCTTGCGGGGTTCGTCCTTGACATAGGTGCCGGGCAAAGGTTTGATTTTGGAGAGGGCAACGAAACGCAGGTCGGGGGATCGTGGCTCCTGCTCCTTTTCGTCCTTGGGCTTACTGGGATCAGACACAGGAGACTTCTTCCCGTCGGCAGGCTTGGCAGAGGTGTCCGTGGGAGCCTTGGGCTCCTCCTGTCCCTTCTTCTCGTTGGTAGGCTTGGCGGGGGTGTCTGCGGGGGCCTTGGGGGCTTCCTGCCCCTTCTTCCCGTCGGCAGGCTTGGCGGAGGTGTCCGCAGGGGCCTTGGGGGCCTCCGGCCCCTTCTTCTCGTTGGTAGGCTTGGTGAGGGGGTCTGCGGGAGCCTTGGGGGCCTCCGGCTCCTTCTTCCCATCGGCAGGCTTGGCGGAGGTGTCCGCAGGGGCCTTGGGGGCCTCCGGCCCCTTCTTTCCATCAGTGGGCTTGGGAGTAGTGCCCGCAGGGGCCTTGGGGGCCTCCTGTCCTTTCTTCTCGTCGATAGGCTTGGCGGCTCCAGCGGCAGGCGGTTTTCCCGCCTCTGGAGGCGCGGGGGTGTCCGGCGGCGCGCCGGGGACCGGGGCGCGGAACGCTCCGATCAAAGGGTTTTTCTTGGGGTCTGCCATAGTCGTTTTCCTCCTTTATGTCGTGGCGTTTTATTGAAAACTTCCCTCAATTTGAGGGGAGTTTTGCTCGTTTGGGACGATCCGTGGGGAAAACCGCCCCCTGGGTGTGCTTGGCGGCGGGCAGGTCGGCCAGTGTGGACGGGAGGCCGTCAAAGTCCTGGTGGGGCAAAAGGAGGGTGGGAAGCATACCAACATCGGCCCTGTCCACGCCGTACCTCTCCGCCAGCCAGTCCAGGTATTCCCGGCGGTTGGAGTAGTCTTTTGTTTTATAACGGCTCATAGGGACTACTCCTCCTGTTCATTCCCGCTGTGGATAGGAAAAGTCATGTTGGACTGCCGCCTGATAATAGGGGCTCATTGTGACTGGTGCGTTATATAGGGCGGTCAACAGATAGGCGCGGATATTACGTATCTCTGTTGTGTTGCGTCTCATGCAGTCAAACACATATTCCAAATGGCCATTGTCCAACATTTGCAGCCGCCCTTTTACCTGCTCGGCCGGCATTTCCGCCCCTCCAATGCGAAAGGTAGGCCGGGTGCTGCATAGCGTGTCCACGATCAGCTCTGTCACGCTTTCCACGTCCTCATAACCAAACTGCTGGCAGAGAAGGGGAAATTCGATTGCTTCTTGCACTTCTCTCCGGCACTCGCTTCGATCTATCCATCTGCTCTCCGGGACTGTGGCAGATGGATGGATAGATGGATAAAGCTGACTGAGATCAGTCTGATTAGACTCAATATAACTTGTGTCCGATTTTCGGAAGTCTGCACTTCCGATAACCGGAAGTCTTGACTTCTGTTTTTCGGAACTCTTGACTTCTGCTTTTCCGAAGTCTTGACTTCCGAAAATCGGAAGTCTGGGAATGTCTTGCGGCGCAGCGGGTTGCGGCGGTATGGCGCGGGTGGTGAAGCGTTTGACATAGATCTTAGTGGGGCGGCCCTGCCCCTGCTTGACCCGCTCAATGAGGCCGAAGCCTTTCTTGCCGGTGTCCAGCTCTGCCAGGAGCCGGACCGCCTTTTCATGGCCGCAGTTCAGGTCCTCTTGTATCTCGTCCAGGGTGTAGTAGATGAACACACGCCCCATATCGTCATACCAGCCGTTTTTGGCGGACAGGCCCATGCGGTCCAGCAGGAGGCCGTACAAGAGTTTTGCGTCTGTGGACAACTTTTTGAACGCCTCCCCGGTAATGAGCTGCCGGGGAATACGGTAGAAAGCAAATTGATTGCTCTCGTCGCCATAGTAATAATCGAAGTTCATGTTCTGCCTCCTGTCGTTTGGGCGCAAAAAAAGGGCACGACCCTTTCAACTGGATCGTGACCTTTTCAATGATAAAGTTGTTTGGCCGGATTGTTCCCCGGAGCAGCGTCAATCTCGCATATGCGCTTTCAGACAAATAGTTCTCTTTTCTCTTAATTTTCTCAATTTGCGATAAGGTCTTTGAGGGGAATAATAGTGGATAACATGATTTTCACCTCAGAAGTATGCGGTGTGGTGCTCATAGCACCTTTCGACAAAATCTCCCGACCGCCATGCTCCACCATTCGATTTATTGTATTTTTATCGTTGTTTTTTCGATGTTTTTCTCCGTTTTCTTTTTATCATAGAACATTTTCGCTAACTACTGGAAACGTTATGGCGATGATAATTACGGGGAATTCACCTGGAATACGGATAACTTCCCCTCTGCGGCCTCCACGCAGCTGAAGGAGGATATGGAATCCAAGGGTATTAAGATGATTGGCATCACCAAACCCCGCGTAGTGACCAAGCTCTCTGACGGAACACCGACTGAACAAGGTGTGGACGCAGAGGCCGGAGACTACTTCTATCCGGGCCACTATGAATACACAGACTACTTCCTGCCTGTGACTGTGCGCAGCATCGATCCCTACAAAGCAGCAGAACGGAACTGGTGGTGGCTCCACTCTCAGGATGCTTTCGATCGGGGCATCGTTGGATGGTGGAACGATGAGACGGACAAGGTCTCCTCAAATGGTGCAGATTACTGGTTCGGCAACTTTACCACAGCCTTTATTTCTCAGGCCATGTATGAAGGACAGCGGGAATATACCGATGACAGCGTCCGTGTCTGGCAGACTGCACGCAATTACTATCCCGGTACGCAGAGGTACGCCACCAGCATCTGGTCCGGTGACGTGGCAACCCAATTCTACAAGGGAGAACGGGTATCTTGGGCGGCTGGACTAAATGAGCAAAAGGCTGCGATGCTGTCCACCATCAATAACGGGCAGCCCAAGTGGGGCAGCGATGGCGGCGGCTTCAACCAGAACTCCGGGAACATTGAAAACCCCAGTCCGGAGCTCTACACCAGATGGCTGCAATTCGCTTCTATGAGTCCGGTTTTCCGCGTCCATGGAACAAATCATCAACAGCGCCAGCCTTGGTACTTTGGTACAACGGCGGAAGAAGTGACCAAGTCCGCCATTCAGCAGCGGTATTCCCTGATCCCGTACATGTATTCTTATGAGCGGGAGGCCTATGACTCCGGTTTGGGGCTGGTGTATCCCCTGCTGTTCGACTATCCCGACGACGAAAACGTGGCTGACTACTCCGATGCCTGGATGTTTGGGGAGTGGCTGCTCGTTGCCCCTATCACAGAACGTGGTCAATCCGTGAAGTGGATCTATCTGCCGGAAGGCACCTGGATTGACTATAATCGCGGCACTGTTTATGAGGGCGGCCAGTATATTCCCTACAGCCTCAATAGCGAGTCTTGGACCGACATTCCGATGTTTATCAAAGAAGGCGCCATTATTCCGACGCAGGACGTGCAGGACTATGTCGGACAGGAAACTGTGGATTATGTGACGGTAGACATCTTCCCGAGCGGCCGGGAGACCAGCTTCCGCTATTATGATGACGATGGAGAAACCTATGACTATGAGGACGGCGTGTATTTCACACAGGAAATCTCCGCGCAAGGTACCGGAAATACCGAAGTGAAGATCGGTGCAGTCGATGGAAGCCACAACTCCGGATTGGACTACTATTACTTGGCCGTCCATGGCCAGGCGGCTACCGAGGTTACCAGCAACGGGAGCCTGCCCTATTATGATGACTATAATGCGCTGTTAGCGGCGCCTGGAGAAGGCTGGACAGTGGGCAAGGATGTGTATGGGGATGTAACCTATATCAAGGCCTATGCCGCTTCTGACAGCAACAGCACTTACACGCTCGAAGGCAGCAGCCCCGTCGATGCGGATGGCCAGACCTACGAAGCGGAGTATGCTTCCCTTTTTGGCGCTTCTACAGACACGCAGGCCTCTGTGAACCAGAATCACTCCGGCTACTCCGGAGCGGGGTTTGTCGACAAGCTGGAAGCCGCTGGCGCCGGCGTTACCTTCTATGCTAAGGTGGCCAATGCGGGTGATTATGACGTCACCTTCCGGTACGCCAATGGCGATGCAGCAGAGCGGTCTCTGTCGGTCTATGTCAATGGGTCTTATATCGGCAAAACCATAATGCCCTCCACCGGACACTGGGACACCTGGGCGGATTGCCTGATGCAGCTTCCGCTGGCGGCAGGAAACAACATCATCACTCTTAAGCATGAGGATGCCAGCGGAGACACCGGCTATGTCAACTTGGATTCTTGCACCGTGCCGTTCTATCCGGAAGTGATCACCGCAGAGGCCGAGAACGCCGCGCTCTACGGCACCGCCGGCACAAATCAGGATCACTGGAATTACAGCGGAAGCGGCTTTGTTGACGGGATGACTTCCGCCGGTGCGGGCGCTGAGTTTGAGATTACGGTTCCCAAGGACGGAAGCTATGAGGCATCTATCCGTTACTGCAATGGCACCCAGGCCACGGAAGACCTGAATCTGTATGTCAACGGTTCCTATATAGAGACAATCTCTTTTGGAAGTATCGGCGGAAACTGGAACGAGTGGCAGGAGCTTACCCAGACGCTGGAGCTTGATGAAGGCCGGAATGTCGTTGCGCTGCGTTACGACAGCAGCAACTCCGGCAATGTAAATCTGGACAAGCTGTCAGTGAAGACAGAGCCCGACGCCACAATTTCGGTCCCCTTGGTGGACAATGGCGGATTCGAGCGGGACACCTCACAGAGCAGCGCCTGGACAGAGTGGCACCCTGATGGTCAGGCAGTGGCCTATGGAGTAGACTCCGGATCTGGCACAAATCCGCCAGAGTCCCCATATGCCGGCGATAAGCGGGTTTACTTCTACAGCAGCAGTGCATACCAGCAGAGCATCCACCAGGGAATCAATCTTCCGAATGGAACCTATACCGTTCAAGCCTGGATAAAGGTTTCCAATACGGCTCCAGACATTGGACGCATGGAGGCCACTGGTTACGGAGGCGACAGCATTTATGTTGATATGCCTTATGCAGGAACCGGGTGGAGGCTGGTTGAGACGGATATCACCGTTACAACAGGCTATCTGGACATTGGGTTGTACTGCTCCAGCCTAGGCGGTACAACTGTGCATATAGACAATGTTAAGATTTTGAATAAATAGCGGAATTTAATGAGTTAACTAAAAGATTATTATTAAAATATACTTAAATCGAAGAACATACCCGAAGAGGGACGGG